>WBZQ01000008.1_pt3 | contig 169675 bp, 164 predicted proteins | sample 5204251 | NCBI WGS metagenome assembly WBZQ01 (sample SAMN12412402, study PRJNA552823) | activated sludge metagenome | isolation source: activated sludge from nitrification reactor of wastewater treatment plant... | place: USA: Virginia | collected 2017-09 | reverse complement strand
GCCCGCCAGTTAGAACCGGCCGAACAACCTGCTCCCTGAGGACCGCTAATCCGCGTACGTGGGCACGGGAATCTTTTTCACTGCAGGCGCAGGCGGCGGCTGTTGGGCGAAGGCTTTGGAATAGGGGTTGAGGACCGGCTCATGGGTATTGCGCTGCCGTAGTTTGACCAGCGGGAGACTTTGGGTACTGATTTCCAACCGATCGATCGGAGCCTTCGCCGTCAGGGGATCAGGCAGGCCTTGCAGGGCGAACATCTGGAACGCGAGTGACCAGTCGAGGGCGTCCTTCCCCTTCTCCCGCACAATGAAACGCGCATCCGCCGAAGGTTTCCCGGAAAAAAACAACAGCATGATGTTGGATCGGAATACCGGCGCTGACGCGTCATCGGATGGTGTGAACTCCGGCACGAGTTGCGGGATTTTGCTCAAGGCTACCGGCGGAGAAAATTCAATATCGACCAGGCGAACGAACAGCGGCCGTTGCTCGTTATGATCGTTCGGATCGAAGGTGTAGCTGAATGAATAGCGGATATCGATGCCGTCACGTTTAAAGGTGTAGACATCCTCTCCGTTTTCAGGCGACGCAACTTTCTTGAAGTATTGATCCCAATCGCTGATTGGGTAATAAGTAAAGACGCGCAAGGCGGATTTACGGTCGCGCACGGCCTGGGGCAGGCCCAGTTTCTCGTGCAGTTCGGTTTGAGTCAGCCCGAGATAGCCGTCGTCAAAATAGGGGCCGGCAAAGGTGCGGGGGCGTTCCGGTCCGACGACGCTGATGCAGAGGAGAACGAGAATAAGCAGGCGGGTGACTGTCTGATGCGCCATACAATTCACTCAGGCTCGACCCAGACACTGCTTGGCATCGTATCGGCGGAGGTAGTCAATGTCAAGGCGGAGAGCCGGCCATGGCTTGCTGAAAAAAGACCGTTCCCGATATGATGCCGATCCATTGCGAGTCATCGACGCAGTCGGCGCACGCCTGACGTCCGGTGGCAGAAAGACATAGGTAGTCATGCCGGTACATGAAGTTCGAGACCTCCTGCGAGAACGCATCCTGATCCTGGATGGGGCCATGGGCACCATGATCCAGCGGTATAAGCTGGACGAGGCCGCGTTTCGGGGGACGCGTTTTCAGCATTGGACGAAGGATCTCAAGGGACACAACGACCTCCTGAATGTCACCCGCCCGGATGTTATCGAGGCGATTCACCGGCAGTATCTCGAAGCCGGTGCGGACATTATCGAAACCAACACGTTTAATTCTCAATCGGTATCGCTGGCCGACTACGGGATGGATGACCTCGGATATGAGCTCTCCAAAGCCGGAGCGGAGTGCGCCCGGCGGGCGGTGGCGCAAGTCATGGCCGCCCAACCAACCCGACGTTGTTTTGTGGCGGGAGCGATCGGTCCGACGACCAAGACCTCGTCGGTCTCCACCGACTCGAATGATGCGGCGGCGCGCGGCACCACTTATCCTGAGCTAGTACGGGCCTATGGCGAACAGGTGCGCGGGTTGCTGGACGGTGGCGTCGATCTGCTGCTGGTTGAGACGATCTTCGATACGCTGAATGCCAAGGCGGCATTTTTTGCAATTCAGCAGCTATTCGCCGAAGGGGCGAGGCAGGTGCCGATCATGGCCTCGGTCACCTTCATTCAGGCCGGAAGCAATCGCGGTTTCTCCGGGCAGACGGTCGAAGGCTTCTGGAATTCCATTTCGCACGTGCCGTTGCTCAGCGTGGGGATGAACTGCGCGTTAGGGCCGAAAGAAATGCGCCCCTTGATCGAAGAGCTGTCGCAGCTTACGCCGATCTATGTCAGCAGCCATCCAAACGCCGGGTTGCCGAATCCCTTGCTGCCGACCGGTTTTCCAGAAACGCCGGACTCCCTGGCGCCGCAGCTACGTGAGTGGGCACAGAACGGCTGGCTCAATATTGTGGGCGGCTGTTGCGGAACGACGCCTGACCATATCCGTTCGATCGCAACGGCCGTTAAGGGTGTGACACCACGGCAACCCTCCAAGGTGGAGCCCTATATGCGGCTGAGCGGCCTGGAGGCGTTGACGGTGCGGCCCGAGTCGAACTTTGTGAATGTCGGCGAGCGCACGAATATCACCGGCTCACCCGCTTTTTCCAAGCTGATCCTGGCCGGCGACTACGACAAGGCGCTGACGGTTGCCCGCCAGCAGGTGGAAGGCGGGGCGCAGGTCATCGACATCAATATGGACGAAGGCATGCTGGACTCCAAAGCGGCGATGCAGAAATTTCTGCGGCTGCTGGCGGCCGAGTCGGATATTGCGCGCGTGCCGATCATGGTGGACAGTTCCAAATGGGAAGTCATCGAAGAAGGGCTCCGCAACATCCAGGGCAAGGGGATCGTCAATTCCATCAGTCTGAAGGAAGGCGAGGCCAAGTTTCTGGAACAGGCGCGACTCATCCGTCGGTACGGGGCGGCGATTGTCGTCATGGCCTTCGATGAGCGCGGGCAGGCCGATTCCGTCGCGCGCCGCATCGAAATCTGCGAACGCTCCTATCGATTGCTCACAGAGCAGGTGGGGGTTCCCCCGCAGGACATTATTTTCGATCCGAACATTCTCACGGTTGCGACCGGACTTGAAGAACACAATAACTACGCCGTCGACTTTATTGAAGCGACGCGCTGGATCAAGTCACATCTCCCGTTGGCCAAAGTCAGCGGCGGCGTCAGCAATATCTCGTTTTCATTCCGCGGCAACAATGTCGTGCGCGAGGCGATGCATGCGGCGTTTCTCTACCATGCCATCCAGGCTGGTCTCGATATGGGTATCGTCAATGCCGGGCAGCTGGCCGTGTACGAAGAAATTCCCAAGGATCTGCTGGCGTTGGTGGAGGACGTGCTGTTAAATCGCCGCCCCGATGCCACGGAACGGTTGGTGACGTTCGCCGAGACGGTCAAGCAGAAGGGCAAGGCGGCCGTCAAAGATGATGAATGGCGTACGCGGCCGGTTGAGGAACGGTTGGCCCACGCCCTGGTGAAGGGACTGACGGATTATATCGATCAGGATGTGGAGGAGGCCCGCCAGAAATCCACCCGGCCGCTCGATGTCATTGAGGGTCCGTTGATGGCCGGCATGAATATCGTCGGCGACCTCTTTGGCTCGGGAAAAATGTTCCTGCCGCAGGTTGTGAAAAGCGCGCGCGTGATGAAGAAGGCCGTGGCCTATCTCATGCCGTTTATGGAAGCCGAGAAACAACGGTTGGGCACCTCCCGCGCGAACGGGAAGGTGCTTCTCGCAACCGTCAAAGGTGACGTGCACGATATCGGCAAGAACATTGTCGGGGTGGTGTTGGGCTGCAACAACTACGAGGTGATCGATCTCGGCGTGATGGTGTCTTGCGAAAAGATTCTGGCGACAGCCCGTGAGCAACAGGTGGATATCGTCGGCCTGAGCGGGCTGATTACTCCCTCGTTGGATGAAATGGTGCATGTGGCCAAGGAGATGACGCGGCAGGGATTTACGGTGCCGCTGCTCATCGGTGGAGCGACGACCAGCAAGGCTCATACGGCGGTGAAGATTGCCCCATCCTACAATCAGGCCACGGTGCATGTGCTCGATGCTTCGCGCGCGGTCGGTGTGGTGGGGAGTTTGATCAACGAGCAGCAAATGCAGGAATTTTCCGCCTCCGTTCGCGCCGATTACGATCGCATCCGGCAGGCACACCAGGATCGCGGTTCGAAAACGCTCCGTAGTCTTGAGTCCGCGCGAAGTCATCGGATGCCCACAGATTGGGCCTCAGTCGATATTCCCACTCCCTCGTTTACCGGACTGCGCCAAATCGATCGCATGCCGTTGCGCGAGTTGGTGCCGTACATCGACTGGACTCCGTTCTTTCATACCTGGGAGCTGCGTGGTCGGTATCCCGGTATTCTGAAGGATGCCACAGTCGGCCCGAAGGCCAAGGAACTTCTGGCTGATGCCCAGGCCTTGCTGGAGGAGATCATCCGGGGTGAGTTACTGACGGCGCGCGGCGTCTATGGATTTTTCCCGGCCAATAGCATCGGCGATGATATTGAATTGTACCGGAACAGCGATCGGCGGGAAGTCCTGACCACATTCCACACGCTCCGGCAACAGACCGAGAAACCGGTCGATCAATTCAACCTGGCCCTGGCCGACTTTGTCGCGCCCAAGGCGTCCGGCCGTGAGGACTATGTGGGGGCGTTTGTGGTGACGGCCGGTATCGGCGTCGAAGCGCTCTGCGCGAAGTATGAGAAGGACCATGACGATTACAACTCCATCATGGTCAAGGCGCTGGCGGATCGATTGGCGGAAGCGTTCGCCGAATGGCTGCACAAGCAGGCTCGGGTCGAATGGGGATACGGAAAAACGGAATCGCTGACGAACGAGGACATGATTCGCGAGCGGTATCGCGGGATTCGTCCCGCGCCTGGGTATCCTGCTTGTCCGGATCACACGGAGAAGCGCATGTTGTTCGATCTGCTGCAGGCGGAATCGCAATCGGGCGTAACGCTGACCGAGTCTTTTGCCATGTTGCCGGCGGCAGCCGTCAGTGGGCTCTACTTTGCGCATCCGGAGGCGAAGTATTTCGCGGTCGGAAAGATCAACCGCGATCAGGTGGAAGACTATGCCACCCGCAAGAAGCTCTCCGTGGGCGACGTGGAGCGGTGGTTGGCGCCCAACCTCAACTATGATGCGTAACGGAATGGTTGAAACGTCTGCGGGCTAAGAAAGAGGCTCTATGCGTCCGGGGAACGTGTCAGTTCTTGACGGTTTCGAGGGTTGAGGGGAGGGTCGGGGAGACTGGCACGCCGGCTGTGACGCTGATGAGAGCGGTCTTGATCCAGTGGTAGCGTTCTTCCGCCCAGGTATTGAACTCGTCTGAATTTTCAAACACCAGCTCCCAGGCCTTGGCGGCATCCAACAGCAACAGTTGATGCGGCTGATTGTGCCCGGGGAAATAGACCACCAGCACCGCAGACTTGCCGGTAAGACTGACATCCGTAAACACGTGGATCATAGCGGACGAAGGCAACGACACATCGCGCGTGGCCGCCGCAACGAGCGGCTGATACAGACGATGGAGCAGATGCGTCGTATCCTCATATGGACAGGCGGTACGCAGGAGCCTGGGATTGGGTTTGTCTCCGAAGAGATTATCCGTGAGATAGGTCGCGGCTTCCCAGGTCGGCATCATGCCGGAGGACGCAAGGTTCTCGCACAGGTAAGCGATCCAGTTACGTGACGAGCGGCTCATGCGACCTCTCCCTGGTCGTGGGTGATGGCACGATGCCGGGAGGCGGACAACCAGCTCGGGTCTGCAAATTGGTCGTAGATCCGTTTGATGTCGACCATGGAGTCGAAAAAGATATCAAGCAGGTCGGGATCGAAATGTTTGCCCCGCTCCTTCAGCATGAGTTCCTTCGCATGGTCGAAGTCGTAGGCCGGCTTGTAGACTCGCTGAGTCGTGAGGGCGTCGAAGTTATCGGCGATCGCCACGATCCTGCCTTCCAGCGGAATCTCGTTACCTTTGATGCCGCGCGGGTAGCCGGTGCCATCGTACCGTTCATGGTGCGTCCAGGCGATCAGCGCGGCAACTTTCAATAACTCCGAGTCGGAACCGGCCAGAATTCTGTAACCGATTTCCGTATGCTGCGTGATGACTTTGAATTCTTCCGGTGTAAACTTTCCGGGTTTGAGCAGCACATGATCGGGGGTGCCGATCTTGCCGATGTCGTGCATGGGGCTGGCGGTGCGGATGAGGTCGCAACGATCCGGCGACAACCCGTACCGGCGCGCCAGGACTTCGCAGTAGTGGCTCATTCGCTGAATGTGCTGCGCGGTTGAGCTGTCGCGGTATTCGGCGGCGATGGCCAGCCGTTGAATGGTTTCTTCTCGCGACAGGCGCAACTCTTTTTCGCTGCGTTCCAGCCATTCCAGCGCCTGCTGCAGGGCAATCGTCCTGGTCCGGACGACTTCCTCCAGATTCTCCCGGTGCATGGCATTTTCGATTTCCAACTTCCGCCGCCGCAACGCGTTCGCCACGTTGATCAGCACCTCGTTGGCTTCGAAAGGCTTTATGATGTACCCGAACGCTCCCATGTCCAGCGCCGCATTGGCCAGGACGGGGCTGTCGAGGCCCGTGATCATGATAACGGCCGTGGAGGGATATTGAGTCAGGATATGGCGGATGAGATCCATGCCCGACTCTCCGGGCATGTTCACATCACACAGCACCATCGCATAGGACCCGCTTTCCATGCGCTGACGGGCTTCACGGGCCTCGCCGGCCAGTGCGACCTGATAGCCGTGCGGCTCTAGGAGATATCCGAGCAGGCGGCGAATGGGTTCTTCGTCGTCAACAATCAGGATGTTACGGTTCTCGAGAATCGATTGCTGCGTGGTCACTTCACTGACGCTCGGAATGCTCATACGGCTGGCTCGCGGGTTAAGGTAATCCTGATGGTGGATCAGGGATAGAGTCAGTATCGGTTATCGGGCTCTAAGTCTGAAGTATGTGATTGTGTTCATGGATGTGCACCTTCTGTGCCAATCAAGCCCTCATCTGGTCGGCTGCGGTGAGGGCCGGCTAAGTTACCTAGTGATGAGGGGAACCGATGCAATGCCGGGACAGGATCCTACAGCGACCGGGGTAGGAGCGATGGGTTGGGCGTCAACTCTGACGCCGGCCCGGTGACTCGTGCTCAGATGTGTCGTATGGACGTCTACCTGTGCCATGACGTTGAAGTATACAGGGGCACTCCCTGAATGCCAGCCGAAACGCAGTTTTGGAAACCGGGCGCGTTCGGGCTCGTGCATTTGCTCTTTGAGGATCCGTTCACTATAATTCGCTCCTTTAGATTGGCTGTGCAGGAAGGAGTGCGACCGAATGGCGAGTGGGGCAGGGCTGGGTCGAATCGATGGGCGGCGGCGGGATCAAATCCGTCCCGTCAAAGTCACGCGCAATTTTACGAAACATGCCGAAGGCTCCGTCCTGATCGAAATGGGCGACACCAAGGTCATCTGCACAGCGTCTGTTGAGGAAAAAGTGCCACCCTTCCTGAAAGGGAAGGGCACCGGCTGGGTGACGGCTGAGTATGCCATGCTGCCGCGGGCGACACACGATCGTTCACCGCGGGAATCGGTCAAGGGCAAGCAGGGCGGCCGCACGTTGGAGATTCAACGCCTGGTCGGGCGGGCTCTTCGCGCCGTCATCGATACGGGGCGCTTGGGTGAACGGACCATCTGGATCGATTGCGACGTGATTCAGGCCGATGGCGGGACTCGCACCGCCTCCATTACCGGAGCGTTCATTGCCCTGGCGGATGCCGTGGCCGTCTTGAAAAAGCGGGAGTTGCTCAAGGTCAATCCGTTGACCGACTATCTGGCAGCCATCAGTATCGGAAAAGTCGGGGGGCAGGTGATGGTGGACCTGGCCTATGAAGAAGACTCGCATGCCGAAGTGGATTTGAATCTCGTGATGACCGGCGCCGGTCAGTATGTCGAAGTCCAGGGTACGGCGGAAAAGACGCCCTTCAACAAAAAAGATATGGATGAGTTTCTCGATCTCGGCTGGGGCGCGATTCGCGAATTGGTGGATCTGCAAAAGTCGCTGATCGGTTCCCTGAGCTGACCATGCAGATCGTGCTGGCCACCAGAAATCAGCATAAGAAGCAGGAGCTCGTTGCGCTGCTGAGTGGTTTGGACATCACCATCCGAACCCTTGATGATTTTCCCGAGGCCCCGGAAGTGGTGGAAGACGGCGACACCTGCGAAGCGAACGCGATGAAGAAAGCGGTCGAGATCGCCCGGTATACTGAATTACCGGCCGTTGCGGATGATACCGGGCTGGAGGTCGATGCCCTGAACGGACGACCAGGAGCCTTCGCCGCGCGTTATGCAGGCGAACATGCCACGTACGAAGACAATTGCCGGAAGTTATTGCAAGAGCTGCACGGAGTTTCGCCTGCTCAACGGGGTGCCCGCTTTGTGACCGTGGCGGCCATTGCGTTTCCCGGCGGCAAGACGATGTCGGCCAAAGGTGTCTTGAATGGGATGATTGCCGAATCGGCCACCGGCTCCCATGGATTCGGGTATGATCCCGTCTTTATTCTGCCGGAGTATGGCCAGACGCTGGGGCAGTTGCCGCCGGAGGTGAAGAATCAAATCAGCCATCGTGCCCGCGCCTTTGCCCAGGCGAAGACGTTGCTGCAGCAGATGATGGCCGAACAGAATTCAGTCGGGGCGTAGCGCAGTCCGGTCGAGCGCTGGTTGCTGATCCCAGTGTCTCTCGGTTCTCCACCTGATGAGGGCGCCTAACGAAGCGTACCACGGCGTCTTCCGGACAGTCCAAATTGATGCATCCTGCAGCCGGCCACATGCGGCTGACCTCACCTCTGAAACCACCGAACCCTCCTGAAGTGTGTACGCGCACCCGCCGTTGTATTCGATGAATGACCGTTCCCGGTGTGCTTTCTTTCCCGAAATGGGCCAGCAGCAGGAGCCCCCGCGCTAGACGCTTTTCGCTGACATTGAAGAGTTAGCCTGCCAGGTCCGCCTCCATGCGAATGTTGCGGGAACGCAAAGAGATCGTGAATAGCTCTGAAAAGGTTGCTCGTCGTGGAGCCACTGAATCTCACACTGTTATCGATGCGCACGATCGTGAGGATTCCGGTGCGTGGCGGTTGCCATGCGGACACGTTGGCCGGCGAGACAGCCTTCATCAAAAAATGCGGTTCGTTCTAGGATAGCGACGACGGCCTCTTGACCTTTGCTTGAGACCGGCCTCTCCTTGCGAAAACAGGGCGTCTTTCTTTCGTGATTTCAGGATGGTTGTGCTGTTGCCACTTTGGCAAGGAACGTCGCGGGATAGTATGCGGCTGTTCCTTGGGCCGCCATACAATAGAGTTGAGTGAGAAATTACTAAGAACGGTGAAGCGATCGTATCACCGGCGGTCGGGCAGAAGCGGGCGTGGAGCTTTACCGGCGTTGGCTGGGAGGTAGTAGGAGCGACAGCTGGGCGTTAACGGGGCAACGTTTCTCCTGCGAAGCACAGATGGGGCCGACCTTATCGGCCCCATCTGTGTTCAGGAATCTCTACTTCGCCGGGTTTGCGTGTCGCATGGAAAGTGTATGGTTTTTGTCCGTTATCTGGGCTTCGACCCTGTCCCCGGTTTTGAACGTGCCGTCCAGCTTCGTCGTCTTGTCGACGTGCACCCGCGTTTCGTGGCCGGCCGTGTCATGCACCGTATAGAACTCTCCCTCGATCTTCAGCAGGTCGCCGATGACACTCTGTGGGCCTGGTGCTGCCGCACCAGCGCTCGCCACATTCATGTGTTTCAGGAGAAATGCATGTCCTTTGTCCGTCACCTGGGCTTCGACCTTGTCGCCGGTCTTGAACGTGCCGTCCAGCTTCGTCGTCTTGTCGACGTGCACCCGTGTTTCATGGCCAGCCGTGTCATGCACCGTATAGAACTCTCCCTCGATCTTCAGCAGGTCGCCGGAGACACTCTGTGGGCCTGGCGCGGCGGATTCGGCTGCGACAGAGATGATCGGCGTCATTCCGAGACTTACGGTCATTGCGAATAGGATTGTGTGTAAGAGATGCTTCATGGCAGAAACTCCTTCTGAGCGGGTGTGTTGCGTATGAGGTTGCCGGTTCTGGTACATCCTGCCGATCTGAGCTATGCGAGCATCAGCGGCACTGCTTGATACTGGCATTCATCTGGGTTGAAGACTGGTCAATATTGCTCACACTCGATGGATTGGCGGGAATGGGAGACGAGATGTTTCCATTCCGGTTCTCTCGACACCGGGATGCACGGCAATCGACACGTCATAGTACGGCGTCCGTTTCATGTGTCATCTCCATGAGGGGACTATCACCATTGTGACTACAGTATGCCTGGAAGGTCTGGTGCGGTCTGGTCAAAAGTGCTTAATACGGAAGGACAGGCATGGACTGTGTTCCCCTCCGGCCCGACGATGGTAGGCAGAGACGTGTGGGAATATTTTGAAACCTGTTCAGGCGGGGAGAACCGAGCGGGTAGAGGGGCAAGGAGGGGCTCACCTGGACACTCCATCGCCTGTTCCTGTATAAAGAAGACCAGAAAAATCTGCTCGCAGCCTAGAGTTGTATCCGTTTGGGGCGCAAGGCTTCGGACTGCCAACGAGCGAGGCTTTTGACCACCTGGAATTCGGTCCTGGTACCAGGGAGGTCCTTACGGGTGTTCCGGCTCGGTTCTGAAAGCGATCGTATTTCTTATGTCGGGGCGTAGCGCAGCTCGGTAGCGCGCCTGGTTTGGGACCAGGATGTCGGAGGTTCAAATCCTCTCGCCCCGACCAACATTGCATTTCGTGCGAACCGGCACATCCATTGTGTGCCGGAATATCCTACCCTCTCAGCGAAAACCAACCAACGTGTCTTCGACCTGGAACCCGTGCTGCTTTGCAGCGACGGGCTAGACCCCTTACGAAAACTCTCCCTTAAGCAGAAGCGACTCTTTGATGTCGCGGCTGAAGCGTCATGCGAATGCCATGCTTCGGCCTCAAGGTCACCATCACTTCAGGCTCAACGCGCTCCTGCGCAAGTTGCGGATCATAACGGCAGCCGATCAGGGCCAGAAGCAGCGTTCCCTCCATCGTCGCAAAATGAGTCCCGACACAAGCCCGAGGCCCTGCGCCGAACGGCATGTAGGCCCGGCGGGGAGAGGTCCGTTCGTCATTCAGCCATCGTTCAGGCAGGAAGCGTTCGGGGTCGGGCCAAAACGCGGGATGCCGATGCATGTTGTACAGACCGACGAGGATGATGGCACCGGCCGGTAATGTCATTCCGCCGAGGGTCGTACGGGTCACCGTCTTTCGCTGGATGGCTGGTACCGGGGGATACAAGCGGAGTGCTTCATCGAAGACCGCGCGTGTGTAGGGGAGCTGGTGCAGATCCTCCGCGCGAGGTGTTCGTCCTTGCAACACCCGGTCCACTTCCTCGTGAAAACGTGCCTTTGCCTCGGGGCGGGTGGCGAGCAGGTACCATGTCCAGGAGAGTGCATTGGCGGTGGTTTCGTGTCCTGCTGCGAAGATCGTCAGGGCTTCGTCCCGCAGTTCCTGATCGCTCAGCCCCGTGCCGGTTTCCTCATCCCGGGCCTTGAGAAGCAAGTCGAGGAGGTCGTCATGTTGTGCCCCGCTGCGCCTCCGCTCGGTGAGCAATTCAAAGATCAATTCGTCCATGAACCGCAGGGCGCGCAGAAATTCACGGTTGCGCGCGGTCGGCACCCACGCTGGAAGACTCAAGGGACTATGGAACGAGTCGAACGCATACTTCAGGCTCACGCGTAGCGCGTGACTGATCTGGTCGATGCGGTTCGCGACGCTGGTATGAAACATGGTTTGCGAGATCACTTCCAGGGTCAGTTGCATCATTTCGTGGGCGATGTCGACCGTCTGGCCGGATTGAGCGGACCAGCCGGTGAGCCGTTGTTCACCCACCTGCACCATTCGATCGGCCATGGCCGCCACGCGTGAGCGGTGAAAGACCGGTTGGATGACGCGCCGGTGCTGCTTCCAGATCTCTCCGGAACTGGTGACCAGCCCATTGCCCAGCACCAAGGCGAGGCCAGTGGGCCGCTGCTGCTCATACACTTTCACGAAACGGTCTGATTGCCGGACCAGAATCTCTTCGGCAAGATCGGGATGATTGAACAGATAGACCGTTTTAGGGCCCAGCCGGAAGCGCAGCGCATCGCCATGACGGTGCCACCATTCCGACATCGCGTTCAGTGGGTGCTTTTTGAACGCGAGGAGATGGCCAAGTAGCGGCAGGCCGCCGGATACATCGGTCAGCGTGAATGATGGAGTCGGATGAACGTCTTGCATGCCGAAGGTGAAGGGGCTGCCTCTTGAGCGCGCCTCGCGTCGGATCGCACGGCGGTTGGATCAGTACGTAGTACCTGCCAGGATGGCGATCATTTTCCCTGGAGGCCTGGACATAGTACAAACTCCGTGTGGAGAATGGTAGGGCCGATAAGCTCCGGTCCATGGGAGAACCGCAGAACTCGGTTGCTCCTCCAGCGGGCTACGAGTCGTAACTCAGGAAGCCCTGGTTGATATCGGAGATCTTGCGGCCGGTTCGCCGGAACACTCCGACTCCTTCACGGTCTCCGGGGAGATTCGTGTTTCCTTCGATGGTGATCAAGCGATCGTCGCGAAAGTCTTCGACCAATCCCATGTGGCCGTGGCCTCCGCCGGTGTTGATCACAAAGACCAGTCCCGGCTTCAGCAGCGACAGGTCAGCGAGAATCTCTTCCGATACCAAACGAGTGACCCCGGCCCGCCCGGCTTTTCTCCAGTGATCCAGTACGCCGGCGGTGCGCATGGCGGGATTGTCGGTCCCCACGCGGGCTGCGGCCTGCTTGAAGGACCAATAGACAAATGCGGCGCACCAGGCATAGCTGTCGGTAGCGGGATCGAGTCCGACCGCTTTTAGATAGTCGTCCACTTGCGGGCCGCGGTTTGAGCCGGGCGGTTCTTCCATCACTCCAACCTGCGAAGATGCGACGCTGAGGGTGGCTTTCACCAACGGGGAAATCGGTATCTCTGCGATCGTTGGTAGCCTCTGTGCTCCGAAGAGTGCTGCCCAAGTAAGCGGTCCGACGACGCCATCAATGGTAAGGGATTGTCCTTGCCGATCCACGGAGCGCGCTTGCAGGAGTTGCACGGCCTCCTGCGTCGCACGATCAAAGATTCCATTCACGGCAACCGGTCCGCACCCGATGGTGTTGAGCCGTTGCTGTACCGCTCGAATGGAAGAGGGGGCCTTGACCCCGGTTTTGAGGGCGAATCCGGGATAGTCAGGAGCATTGCCCGCGGCTCGAGTTCGCCGGAGGGAGGAGGATGCGCTGGTTCGTGGCGACATGATGGTCTCCTTCATAGCGGTGGCCGGCCCAGGCACACCCGCTCCAAGTGCGATGCTTGGCGAGTGGCTGCTAAGAGCAGGCATTATACGGCACTCGCGAGCGTCCGCGGGTGGTTTTATGGGCGGAGGTACGTCTTGAGGAGAGGATGAAGCGGGCTGGATATTATCTAATCCGGATCCAATTCGGCGAACCCCAACTGACCGGTGTCGCGTGAGCGGGCATCCATGTATTCCGAATATAGGCCTGGGCCGGCATTTCGACGTAGCGATAGACCAGCAGTGCGCAGGAGAACGTGGTCGTGATGAATGCGACAAAAAAGTATGCGTTATAAAAGGGAATTGGCTTGTTGAAGTACCCGAAGGCCAGGGCGATCACGATTTGAAGTGGGAAATGGATGAGGTAACTGGAATAGGTCACGCTTCCAGCTATGGCAATGACAAGTTGCATCTTCGGGCCTGCAGGGAAGTCGTTGGCGAGGCAATAAAGAAGCGTAGGGATGTAGGTGAGTAACGCAAAATGGATAAGATACTTAGGCCAAAGCATCCCACTCGTATACACCAGGATTGGCACAAGGACTGCGATGCACGCAGCCAGAATCTTGAGCCCTGTGTGATATTTGGTTTTTGAAAAGTGCTGGAGCGCTAACGCGGATAGTCCCCCGCTGTAAAAGAACGCGATGCACTCCACCACGGGCGAATCGACATTCATTTTTCTGAGAATCACACAAAGTAACAGCACGACAATATTGAGTGCCGGCGAAGTGCCGAGAAATCGAGCCGTTCCAAAAAAGAACACATAGACGAGGACCTCAACCGAGATTGACCAGATTGGGCTGTTGAAACTATATCCCCGTTCAAATCCCCAGCTACTCGCGAGGAATAGCTGCAGGAAGAAGTGCTTGGAATCGTTGCTCGGGTTTACAAAATAGAAATGATTGTAGTGAAAGTACACAAGTTGGAGCAGTGCGACAAGGAGCAGGGTGGTGATGTGTAAGGGATAGAGCCTCGAAAACCGTAGGACGAAGAATTCCTTTGCGTCAACGAGTTTGGTCGCTATGGGTGCGCTGTATTTCCAGAAAAATATGAACCCGCTGATACACCAGAACACCTGAACGCCATAAAATCCGTAATCGTATAGCCATTTGAAGGCGGGGTAGAAGGGTTGCCGTGCCGCTTCAAATTGCGTGAGACGGTACGCGACAAATGCAAAGTGCTGGTAATGCCAGATGAGAACCGCAAAAGCTGAACCAAAGCGGATCGCTTCCAGCCCCAACAATTTACTCGAACGGTTCAAGGGCATGGTTCGATTGATCCGAGATTGACGGGGTCACGGGTACCCCTTAGAAAAAAATCATTGGTTGCAGTGAAGGGATGTATCGTGGAATGCCGCATGAACCGGGTTCAACCGCGGGCACCTGATCACCAACCGCTCCGTCCTTCGGTCGGGTCTCACTGAAGAAACACGGGAGGCTCTTCACACAGGGCTTTTTATGCCATGGGTTACCCGTTCCATGGTATAGAGACTTCCCTAGTCTCCCTGTAGTATTTGATCTACTTCTTCGACTAGTTCGATCGTCGAGAGTGTTCTCGTGTTCTTAGGTGCCAGACGGAGTGGATTCCGGAAGTAGGAAGATTTCCGTGAAGTATCAGGAATCATTTTTGACATTAGATGGGCCGTCGGAGTATCTAGACACAGTAAAAATGACGCTAGAGTAGATCGCAAATGCCTGCAGTCTTAATACTCGGCATGTGTTCGCGCACAAAGGACGACCCGCTTCAGCAGAGCAGTCGGTCCTGAGCGTGATCGAACTATGGCAGGGGGAATCGGCTTTCAGGTGCCTCCTGAAGATCACGCCGGGAACACTGCACAAAAGTGTTGTTGAATACTCATCCCATAAATAGTTGGAAAAATGAGTGCGCCCGTAGCTCAGTCGGATAGAGCATCAGCCTTCTAAGCTGAGGGTCGTTGGTTCGATTCCAACCGGGCGCACCACAAAATCAATAGGTTGTGAAGCATCCCCTCCAAGGGTACTTAGACCACTCCCGGTTTTACTCCCGGTTCGCACTTCGGCCTGACTTTCTAGAGGCGAAGCAAACAAGCTGCCCTTGGCTACGGTCTCCTGCATGAAGCCGGGCGTCAGATGGCTGTACCTCGCCGTCGTTTTGATATCGCGGTGTCCTAAAAGCTGCTGCACGCCGTAGAGACTCGCGCCGGATAATACCCGCCGGGTGGCTGCCGTATGCCTCAGGGAATGCCAGCTTGCGCCAACGATTCCGGCTCGCCGTAGCGCTGGGTCAAAGTGCCATCTGACAAATGAGCGTGCGTCCAGGGGTTTGAGAGGGTCTTTTGCGGGAAATACGAAAGGGGACTTCGTGAATGAATCCCACCCGGAGAGTAGCGCGCATACCCCGTCGGTCAATGGCACATAACGGCTTTTCGAACCTTTGGGCATCGGTAAGTTCAGTACCCGATTATCCATGTCGATCTGCGACCATCGTAGATTAAACTGTTCCGATCGCCGTAACCCCGTTTCAATCGCAAATGCGACCATTTCCCAAACTCGCGGCTCCATCAAGTCGCGGAGGCGAGCAATTTCGTCGTCAGTTAGAAACCGGGTTTTGATGGCTTCTGGAAAGAATTTCACGCCGCTCATAGGGTTGCGGTCAATCTTGCCGTCATTCACCGCCAGCGTGAGCACATGTCTTAGATAGGAGAAATATCTATTGATAGTCGGTGGAGCCTTGCGCCTGGTTCCGTTAGCCTTCTTCAAGTCGTAACGTGCCTTCAGCTGTGCCTGAATCCGTCGTAAGTCTTCAGTAGAGATGTCCCGCAGGGTTCGCTTCCCTAACAACAGTGACCAAAACCTGCCATACCGTCGTGAGTTGGCGACGCTTCGATTGGAACAACCCTCAAGATGGCGAGCAATCCACGCTCGCAATGTGACCTGTTTGGTCTTCTTATACTTCTCTGGGAAGTAGGTTTCTTCACGGGCCTCGGCCTTGAGTCGGCCATACAGCGCTTTCGCTTGGGTCTTGTTGGTGGCACGGAACCATTTTTCCCGGCCGTTCATGATAAGCCGTACCCACCACTTCCCGGATCCCGCGGGCTTTTCGACGAGGCCTCTATCCTTTCCCGTTTTTCTTGCCACGGTGGCTCTCCTTTCGCTCCCCGGTCTTCTGGGCCTCGCGCCACTTTCTCGCCGCGACTCGGTTCTGGCAGCGCGGCTGGCAGTATACCTGGTCCCTCCGGATCGCTAAATAGATCTTGGCGCATTCCGGGCAGCGACGAATGTAGTCCCCGGACTGGGCCAGGAGGTGGAGAAAGCGGTATTCAAACTCCTTGGCCTTGCGTTTCGCGACCACGATGATCGTCCCGGTCTCATCAGAGAACCCGCCGGGGGACACCACGACCAGCGTCATCTGGGGAAAGGTGAAGGCGGTGTATCCCTCGTGCCAATAGCGCTCTAACTGTTCCAGGACGGCAGCCTGAATGTCCTGGGCTTCTTTGCGGCTGGGAATCGTCTGATAGTTCTCTGCATTGGGTACCCCTTCTACGCTCCACCCGCTTTCGGGGGCCACCATCCCGCCGTATCGGTCTCCCGTCTCATCGACAAAGGCCGCGACTTCAAACGCTACCAACGTCCATTCGGTCGGGGTCAGGGCCTCTAGGTCCGTTTGCAGGAACCTGAGTACCCATCCGACGGCGCCGTCCGCCATCGTGCGGATGCGCTCGATGGCTTTCTGGTACTCCTGTTGGAATTCCTGTTTGGCTTTCCTCTGTGCGCTCATGCCTTCGGCTCCTTTCTCATGCCAAACCCTCTCCGTCTTCCTTATCCCAACACCACTGAAAAAAGTGTCGTGCTGAAGGGCTGTCTCCACCTGAATTTGTTTGGCAAGTGTACCTCCGCCTTGCTAATGGCTGTCAAGAGCAATCACGCCTAAAAATATATAAGCGTGATCTTTTCACAATCACTTTCTCTAAGGAGGTGCCTGATGGTCAGTACAAAATTGATCACCATTCGAGAAGCGGCGAACCGGTTAGGGCTCAAGGAAAGCACGATCAGGAAATACATCCTGAAACGGCAGATCGCCTATGTGAAGCCGTCGGTGCGCGCCGTGCGGATTCCTATCGAGGAATTGGAGAGGATCTTGTCTGCCGGCCTTCGTCCGGCCATTCCTCAAGCCGAGGCTGCCCGATGAGCCGCTGGAAGGAGTTTCGGCGGGAGCCAGTCGCCGGGGAATGGACGAGAAAGCAGAAACGGGGTTATCACCGGGTCCGGTCGCTGCTCTGGTTCTGGGAGTGCCACCAGTTCCAAGTGCTGTGGGTGACACTCTCGACGGCAGAAGGCGGGGATGCGGAGAAGCTGACCTACCACCACAAGCAACTGCGTCAACGGATTGAACGGCAGCTGGGTTTTGAAGGTTTGGAGTATTACCAGGTCCGGACAGAAGAAGGGCATGGTGTCCTCCATATCTTCTGGGCTTGGCGGGTGCCGGACGGGGAACGCGCCCGGCGCTTCTGGATCTCCCAGGAATGGCTCTCGTCGCAATGGCAGGCCCTCCACGGGGCTCCGGTCGTCTGGATTAAGGCGTATCAGCCCAGCCATCGTTCCCGGAACCGTCTGAGCCGCTATGTCATCAGCCAATATGTCCAGGATCAATGTGGCTACGTGAATATGTGCTGGTCCTGGAAGCGGTCGCTTGGCTTTCCCATCAGTCGACTGTGGGAAGAGATGAGACACCAATGGTCCACCCGGAACGCGTATCGTCGGATCAGAGGTGAGATCGAAATCCCGCGCATTGTCTTTATCAAGACCTGGGAGGATCTGCTCTCGGGACATCCCATTTGGTTCTGCGGCACGATTTTGCAATTGGTATTGGGAAAGGGGCTCGTCTATCAGGAGGTGTGAGGATGATCTGGCATCGATGCGATCTGAAGCTCCCGAGTCTATTTGGGCCGACCTGTTGCGGACGGGAAGCGACCACCTATGATCGTGCGCGCAAAGCATGGCTCTGTCCTGAACATACGAAGGAACGGCTGTGCGAGTTCTGTCAATTTGAACGGGCGTGGGTGCGGTTTTGTTATAGGGAGCATGACGTCACATGTGAAATCTGGCTCTGTATCGACTGTGCGGGACTGACGGGGCGACGGTGAAACACTCTAATCTATTTCTCCCTGTCACCCGTCCACTATCCCTCACGGGTGGGAGGGAACGATGCTCCTTCCTTACACAAGGCGGCGATGCGTCAGCTTGGCCGCCATTCTGTTGGATCGTTGCTTACAAAGACAGAGTAGAGAAAAGAAATACTGAAACCATGGGGAGATTGGTCATGCGAAGAGTCCGCCCAACGAGGCCGCCCGGCCGTTCCGGACCACTGGACCGGACGGCCGGGGGGATCGGGGGCGCAGCCCCCGCTTCACTTGATCTATATGGTCAAAGTAGTCTCGCGGCCCTTCTAGTCCAATATGGCCATCGGGTTTTACATAGAATATACTAGGGGGCCAGTTTCGCTACATATTCGATTGTGTGGCTTCAGCCCGGAGTCGACTGATGATTATTCCGTTTCGTTCGCATGCTGTTAAGACAGCGAGATTTGCCAAGCTACTTACACGTCCCAAGCTTTATGCCTGGTTAGTGACTAAGGGGTATTTCCCTGAACCGTATGTGTTACCCCCATGCTTTGCAGTTACGAAATTTCCCAAATATGGTAAGCGATATTTCAAACATTCCAAGAGCAGTTACAAACCTAAGATTACAGATCTGCAGGATGTTCACTTTCCCAAGACTGACCTCGCGGACCGTACATTCGGAATAATGGATCCGGAAATTCATTCGGACATAGCACATATAATTACTAGCAATTGGAAACATTTCCTAAAATCCATTTTTCATACTGACATAAAGGTGTGTTGCTACAGCTTCCCCGTACCCATCGATGTGCGCAGCCCAGGCGATATAGGGAAGCTTCGTAGTGGCAGAATGATTTACGAGTACATCGAAATGACGGAAAACGATGTTGCTTCCGAAGCATACAAGTACAAAGTTCTCATTAAGACGGATATCAAAAACTTCTATGCCTCGATATACACGCACAGTATTCCATGGGCATTGCATGGAAAACGATTCATCCGCAAGGGGGCGAATAGATATGATCACAGTTTGTACGGCAACCGGCTGGACAAGCTTTTCCAAAACGCGAACGATGGTTGCACCAATGGTATACCAGTTGGTCCTGTGGTTTCGGATCTGATCTCCGAATTAGTTCTTTCAGGTGTGGACAGGTTACTTTCTAAATCCCTTGACGTAGACGTGACCGTTGTAAGATTCAAAGACGACTATTGGATCTTGGGTAAGACCGATGATGCTGCACGGAATACTTTGAAAGAGCTCCAGCGATCTTTAAAAGAATACAAGCTTCAATTAAACGAGGAAAAAACAAAAGTATATGAGTTACCGGACGGAATCTTTAGAAGGTGGGTCTCGGAATATCACGCTATAAATCCTAATCCCAAGCGGTTTTACTCCTTTAAGAGGTTTAAAGAAGTATGTCTTTCAGTGATAAATATTGATCGTAAAGATCCTGGGACTGGAATCATTGATCGGTTTCTTTCCGATATCACCACTAGGCACCACAAGCTTCGAGTTGAGCTTAGCAAAAAAACACTACCCAAAGTTATCAGTCTATTGCTAATGCTGGGCAAAGCTCGCGTTAAGGCCTTCCCTCGGGTTCTCGCGATCATAGAACAGATATTGAAAACGCCGTTTGGTTTTCACCACGAGGAAGATATCGCCAGCTATCTGGGAAGCCTTCTCGCCGAACTCTGCAGGCGAAAGTCGGATAACAGGTATCTCATTATGTGGGTTGTATATTTTGCGCGGGCCAATAAACTCCACAGCGCTTTGAAGGGGCGTTATAAGTTCGTTGATCCTATAGTGAGAGCTACTTACACCAGCCGATTTAACCTGTTTAAATCGGCATCTGATTTTAGTGTCTTCGAATCAGTAGCCAAATCATCAAAAAGAATAACGATGTTGAAACATCTGGATGTTTTTAGGCCCCAATGATCACGTCCCAGGAATCGTACATAGATGCTAACGAGCATACTTATTCTTAAGTTGCTAATCCCGGAGGATTTGTACTAGCCCCCCATCCATGTTGGTGGCTTCTACGGTCAGTAAATGAGCCTGATTATAGCTAGGATTGTCGAAGACGAGATTCGTATTATCAGCGATTCAAAGATCACTAATCCAACTGCTATCCGTTCATGGCCAATGACTGATGCGCTTAAAGCACTAGTGCTTCGTCCTGACCTGTGTGTGTGTTTTGCAGGAAATGTTAGAAAGGCTGAGAAGGCGTTGGAATGGGTGAGGAAAGAGCTGCAAACTGAGGATTACGACCTGTCTGCCATCCTTCAATTGTTGGTGCGCGCAAGTGTAGATGGAGAATCAGGAATACCTATCACAGACTTCATAGTCGCAACACTACGGTCCAACATATCCATCCATATGATCAAGGATGGCCGCCTTGAGTCCAATGTAAGAACTGCATGGATTGGTGATTATGATGCGTTTTGCGCGTTTCAAGAGTACTGCAACAGCCCGGATGTCTCTCGGTTGAGCCTGGCCGAATATCCTGAGGAGCTAAAGAAGTATGTGACGGTAACAAATATGACGGAAGCCTTCAGAAGGGTACTGTCGGATAGCAGATTTCCAAGCGTCGATAATTTTCTGATTTCTGTAACCTCGCGACCGGCTGGTGCAACAGGTTTCGCTTATCTGGCAAGCGCAAATATGGAGGCACCAGGCACATCGGCGCAAGGTGGGTATAGCTATTCCATACTGCCTTCAAAATGTTCTGGGATTGCCGTCATAGGTTTGTATTTTAATCAGGGGCAGTTCGGAGCCTTGATCTATCCTCAGAAATATGAAGATCCAATTATTTATCCTCGGATGACGATGGTAGAGTTTATTAAGAAGGTTATGGATGAACACAACATTGACTTATGGCGTTTTGGATTTGAGGGAGACGGTAGCCACTGAAACGTTTCATGCCACTCAGGACTACTCCATCCCAATGCTCCGATTCTCGCTAACTCTCCGTGCTTTAAATTAGAAAGTGCCCTCCTAGGATAAGTATTGTTCTGATCACGGTTCAAGGTCAAATTTTGTCATAACTGGTCATAAGCGAGTCCGAGCTCAGGTGGCCACTTTCTCTTTATATCTCCTAGACTAGCGCTGTAAATCGCAGTCAGTCGTAATTTGGGCCTTTCGAATAAGTACATCGCCTGCGATGCGCCGGTCTTCGCGCAGAAGGCCAAGGGCTAGGTCTCTGCGGTGGCTCACCTCTGAAGCAGGAGGAATCCCTTTCAAAGAAAACCAAGGACGGGAAGGCAAGCTGAATCACTTGCCTTCCCAAGCGGTCATGAATTTGGCGATCCGGTGGGACACCCAGACCGGCAAGTCATGAGTGCGTAAGGTCACGGTAGGTCATGGAGGCACATGCCGATACAAGGGAACCCCCCAACCATCGAACCCTTTTTACCCTAAATGGTCTAGCTAAATGTCCAACTTTGAACTGGCCCCCATTTTTGGGGGGAATTTCACACTCGGGTATGTGGTGCGCATCGCCGGCCCAGGGGTAGAGGTCGTGGAGGGAGTTGTTTTATTGGGATCGGGTGAAAAGTTTGGTGGAAGCGGATGTTTGTGAAAGAAGGATGCCAATATGCAGGCCGACTTAGGGCCGATGAATGATGAAAAGTGATTAAGGCGAATGGGTTATTTTGTTGATTCAGATTGCACTAAATATTGGGGCAGCGAGAAGGTATCTGGTTTGATCGTAATGGTCTGACGGACTAGTTCCATCAATTCCTCGCCTATGGATGTTTTCAGTTTATTAGGCGGATGCTTAAATTGCTCATCCTGCAAGCCTTTTATTGCTATGCCCACATGACCTTCTTTAAGTATCTCGCTTCGATTGAGGTTTATCAGAGAGGGCGCTAAGGGCAGATCAGTCGTTAAACCGTGTTTTTTGAGCACGCGTTCAAAGTATGGAATAATAACTCCATTGAAAAGTTCGTCGTATTTCTTCCAGCCGAAGGAATCTGCTTTAGACACTTTTATGCACGGCATTAAATCGAGCCCTCGATAAACGCTTCTGAATGCATGAAATATTTCCAGCGAAATAATTGCTCCTTGAATTGCGTCTACTTGATTTGCAGAATTTGGATTTTTACAGAAAGCAGTGACACGGAAATCTAATCCCGAATCCCATGAGCGATCATGGAACAATTCATTCCGGAAGGCTTTGAACTCTCCTAACCTTTGGAATATCCCAGACCTATAAAAATCTTCGGTAGGAATATTTAAAACCGATAGCAAAGCATTTAGTCTTGTCCCGACATCTTTTTTCTTAAGATCATCGAAACTGGAGTTCTTTGCGCAGCACGCAATTTTCAGAAGGAAATTGATGAATGCCTCTATAGAGATAAACCACATTCCGGTTGCCAGGATGGTTGTGTTTCCAGGGCTTATTACGCTATCCGATTTTTCCAGTTGTTCTATTGATTGACACGTTAGGTAGAAGGCATTGGAGCAATATTCCTGAAATGTAAGCACAGGCTTTATTTTCGGCAGAGAGCCATCTACAAATACGAACGCTGCTAGATCTCCAATGTCGTCGCTACGAAGATGTTCAAGCTTCATAAAAAGATGCCATGTTTTGGTTTTAAATCCGTTCTGAAAAGCGCGATAATGAGTGGTAAGCGGGGTCGATTTTACTCCCGGTTTTACTCCCGGTTCGCTCCCAATTTCACTCCCAATTGCCAGTCCAACCTAATCCTACTTAGTCCCACCTGCAAGGAAGATTTTTGCTTGGTTTAGCATTCGTTTAGGCGATTCAATCACACTGAATCTTTATTAATATCATTGGCTTCCGGTGGGTCTTCTAAGCTGAGGGTCGTTGGTTCGATTCCAACCGGGCGCACCATACAATCAACAAGCTTTCGATGAGCAGCAGGGCAGAAGAGGTCTGGATTTAAAGTCCTGGACGTCAGCAATTTGTCTTTCGAGAGAACAGCAATTCCCAGCTTTGGCCTTCCGTGCACGACCATTCCCCGGCTCGAAAAATCCTAGGGTAGATGTGACCCGGTGATCAGGGGTTTCCCTTGTACCGGTGGCTGCAGCTCTGACTTATGCTGGCGCTATGCACTCATGACATGCCGATCCAGAATTGTCCCGCTGTATCGCCCACGTCGTGACCGCATTCGGGAAGGCAAGTGACCGGCTTGCCTTCCCATTCCCTTCCGTCTCACCAGATTCTCATCAGCGGCCACATCCACAATGCCAGATGATGCACTGTGCCTCGTTAAAAAACTCGCTAACCTTTTGACCCACGAACTGCCGCCTCGATTGCCGCGACGTCCATCTTTCCCATCTGCATCATCGCATCGAAGGCGCGCTTGGCGATGGCTGGATCGGAATTGGTCACCGCGTTCGTCAAAACTATCGGTGTAATCTGCCAGGACACCCCCCATTTGTCTTTGCACCAGCCGCATTCGCTTTCCTCGCCGCCATTGCCGACGATCGCGTTCCAGTAACGGTCCGTTTCGGCCTGATCCGCGGTTGCGACCTGAAACGAGAAGGCTTCGTTGTGCTGAAAAGCCGGTCCGCCATTGAGTCCGAGGCAGGGAATTCCCATGACGTTAAATTCGACCGTCAGGACATCCCCTTTTTTGCCGGAAGGATAGTCCCCCGGCGCCGTATGGACCGCGCTCACGGATGAATCGGGAAACGTCTTCGCGTAAAACCGCGCCGCCTCCTCAGCATCCCGGTCATACCAAATGCAGATTGTGTTTTTTGCCGGCTTGGTCATAGCACTCTCCTGTGTGGTTCGTGATTACCGTGAATCAAATGCTCTAATAGGGTAGCCACTGTTGTTTGAGCTTGCGCAGGTCGCTTTCACTCAACCATTTCTTTTTGCCGCTGCCTGAACATCCGCGGGAAAATCCGACAACTCAAAGACCTGCCGAATCTCAATGACGTCGTCGTCCTGCGCCGGGCAGCGCTTCATCCACTCGACGACTTGTTGCTGCGAGTTGGCTTGCAGCATCCAATAGCCGCCGACCACTTCCTTGGCTTCGACAGCCGAGCCGTCGGTAACGGTGGGTGTGCCATTGGAAAATGCCACGCGCGCGCCTGTCGTCAATGGCTGCAGGCCATCCAACGAGAGCAGCGCACCGGCCTTTTTGAGTTCTTCGTTGAAGCGGCCCATCTTCGCCACCATTTCCGCATTCGGCGTGAAGTGCGCATCGGTGTTCTTGCCATGTTTCGGCTGATATACCCCTGGGATCATAAAAACTAAAAATCGCATACGATTGCTCCTTTCGTGTTCATTTCCTGCCTTCAGTTATTAGTCGTCGCCCGCCGCTAAAATCGACATTGCGGAATCTATGCGAAAAAATGGCGTGTTTCTCCTCACGGGGCAGGGGCTTGCGTCTACAGTCGTTCATCTCCGTGCGATGCGCTCCGTGCATACCTGACCATCACTCATAAGCGAATCCTAGACAACTGCCGATTTCCCTAACGGCTCATTCCTGATTGCCAGTCTCTGCTATTCCCGCTTAGTAGTAACCACGAGACATTTTCTCCTTGTTCTAGGCGAATGTAGCGGTTATCCTTCGCTCTCACTTGTTCTGAGTTACCTGCTGGTTTGATTCCAGCCGGGCGTACCACCTTCCTAATGTGTTCGTGACATGACGTTCCTTTCCCGGTATCGAATCCTCCTCCTTATACTCGGCGGCCTGGTGGCGTTTTATGCGCTGCTGGGTTTTGTTGTGGCCCCATATGCGGTGAAGACCTACGCCGTTCCCGCCCTGTCCGAGCGTCTGCGGCATCCCGTCGTCCTTGGGGATATTCGCCTCAATCCGTTCACCTTCTCCGTGGCGCTTACGGCGTTTGAAATTCAAGAGCCTGATCGAACGCCCATGCTCGGGTTTGAAGAACTCTTCGTGGATTTTGAAGTGACCTCCCTGGTTCGTTCCGTTTACCTGTTCGATGAAATCCGACTCACTCTGCCGTTCGGTCTCGTTCATCTCCAGGCCGACGGCAAGTTGAATCTGCTCGGACTGGTCCCTCCGGCTCAGGAACAGCCGAAACCACCCGAGCCGCCGGTTGAGAAATCCAAGGGGGCTTTCCCGCCGTTGGAGATCCGGTTATTGAGCATTCAGCGGGGAGTCATCGAATATCGTGATGACACGAAGAAGCGCCCGGTCACGATCGACGTGGTGCCCATCGAAATCACGGTACGCAACTTCAGCAGCCGGCGAGGGCGAGGCGAAAATGCCTATGCCTTCACGGCGGAGTTCGGGGAGGGTGAAGTACTGGCCTGGGAAGGCACGCTCCACCTCGATCCGCTTGAATCGGACGGACACGTGTCCCTCTCGCACGTCGGATTGAATACGTTTTGGCCCAGTCTGCGTGATCGATTCCGGTTCGATATCCTGAGCGGCATGCTCCTGGTCGATGCCCGGTATCACTTCGACACCAATCTGGCCCCGGTCAACCTGCAGATAACCGACGGCAAGGTCGCGTTGACGGATTTCCGACTGTCGGCGGCAGGGAGCTCGGATCCGGTTGTGACCGTGCCATCCTTTGCGCTGGATGCCATCAGCATGGACCTTTCGAAGCGGGATCTTGGCATCGGCACCGTTGCCATGACCGGCGCGGAGATTCGCGCCTGGCTCGCGCCGGACGGGGTGGTAAATTTCAAACCTCTCTTTGCGCCGGTCCAGCCGGCGTCGGAGACACCGGTGCAGCCGGAGCAACCTGCCGCAGAGGCGGGGCAACCATGGACCGTGACGGTGCAGGCCGTAGAAATCGCCAAAACGCAGGTGGAGTTTGAAGACCGGAGTCTTGCGACGCCGGTGCAACTGGCGTTGGATGACCTGCATGTGACGCTCAAGGAATTGCGAGTACCGTTCAAGGGTTCGATGCCTGTGGCGGCCGGTTTCCGGCTCAATCAGCAGGGGACGGTTGAGAGCAAGGGCACCCTCCAGCTAGATCCCTTTCAGACTACGCTCTCGCTCAACCTGGCCCATATCGGTCTCCGGCCGTTTCAACCCTATCTTGATCGAACGGTGCAGCTGGAGATCGTGGATGGTGAGGTCGAGTTGCACGGGGATCTTGTGTACCGGAGCCGGCACGATTCAGAGCCGATGCTTCGCTATACAGGGCAGGCGGGGATAAACAATCTGCATCTAGCCGATCAGGTCTCGAGTAAAGAGTTTCTTGGCTGGACGGCGCTGGGTCTGAGCAAGGTGGCACTGGACGTGGCGCCGACCACCGTGAAGATCGGCGAGATCGCGTTTCGTGACCCGGCCATGCGATTGGTAGTGGCCAAAGACGGGACCACTAACCTTTCGCGTGCCCTGAAAGCTCCAGACAGGGGAGCGGCGGCAGCTCCTGCGCCGAAGGCCGCGGAGGCGGATCCAACTGCAAAGGCGGCAGCCCCCACGCCGGTTGAGATCGCGGTCGTGCGGCTCTCCAACCTTTCCGCAACCTTCGTGGACGAGTCTATTGCCCCAATTGTCAGCACGGGGATCCAGGACCTCAGCGGCACCATCAAGGGCTTGTCATCCAGGCAGGTGGCGAAGGCGGAGGTGGCGTTGGCCGGCAAGGTGGATGAGGTGGCGCCGCTCAAGATCCAAGGGCAGATCAATCCGCTCAGCGACGAGGCCTATACGCATCTGACGTTTCTGTTCCAGGGCGTAGACTTGTCGGCGGTGTCTCCCTATGCGGGCAAGTATGTCGGGTATCCGATCACCAAGGGGAAACTGTCGCTTGACCTGATGTATCAAGTGTCGAAGAAGCAGTTGGTCGGGGAGAATAAGCTGATGGTGGATCAGCTGACGTTCGGAGAAAAGACCGACAGTCCGGATGCCACGAGTCTGCCTGTTCGCCTGGCGGTAGGCCTGTTGAAAGACCGGCGAGGCCGGATCGATATCGATATGCCGGTGCGAGGAGATTTGAACGAACCGGATTTTCGTTACGGCCGGGTGGTCTTGAACGCGCTGGTCAATCTGCTTACCAAAGTCGTCACGTCTCCATTTTCAGCATTAGGCGGGCTTGTCGGTGGCGGTGGGGATGATTTGCAGTTCATTGAATTTCAAGCCGGCAGTGAGGCCCTGGAGTCAGCGGAACAACGCAAACTCGAGTCGATGGCCAAGGCTCTGCAGGAACGGCCGGCACTGCGGGTGGATGTCACGGGTATGGCCGACCCTGCAGTGGACCGCGAGGCCCTGGCGCTGCAGAAGATTACGGCCGAAGTGCAGCGGCGGTTTACCCACGGCGGCACCAAGAATATGCAAACCGTCCCGTCTCCCTCGCGCGAGTTCGAACTCCTCAGTGACCTCTATGCGGAGAAACTGGGCAAGCAGCCGATGAAGCGGGAGGAACTGCCCGGAGGCAAATCCGTCGAGCGGGTGTTGACGGCCGAAGAATTGCGGCAGCAACTCGCTCCCGCGATGGTCGTCGAGGATTCGGAGTTGCGCCTGCTGGCGCAGGAGCGTGCGAAAGGGATTCGTGAATACCTGATCGAGCAGGGCCGGTTGCCGGATGAGCGCGTATTTCTGGTTGAGGCGGAACTCGCAGCGTCAGAAGGAAAAGCGATCCGGGTCCATCTGAACTTGACGGGGAGTTGATCGTCCGGGTCGGCTAGGGCTTGGGCTGGTACCGCATCCGCGTGCCGTGGAGAAGCGAGAGTTCGATCTCGCTTGCGGTCAGTTCGACCGGAAAGTAGGCTCCGGAGATTTTCGCCGCATTGATGCTGGCGCCTTCCAGTTTGGCTTTGCGGAAATCAATGCCTCGAAGATCCGCCTGCCGGAAGTAACATTCGCTGAAATCCAGCCCGTCGACTTCGAGACCGCGTAAATCCAGGCCGCGCAGGTCGCACCGTGTCAGGTCCACCTGTTCGCCCGAAGCCCGTTTGACATTGAATTCTTTGATGCACCCTTCGCGGAGCAGACGGTACATGGGATCGTTCGAGATCTTCAGTCCGGTCGCAGGCGGTCTCGTGTTTTCCATGAGGTCTCCTCGGGCACCTGGCTTTCTTATCGGAGGCAGGAGCCAAAACTTGAGGGGCCGCCGGTCTTTTTCGCCTTCGCCGCGCCCGGGACCCCTCTAGGACAGCTTCCTGCTTGCACCCTGCTCTTCAGAAACGGTACTCTTAACCAGCTTCTGGGCGCTCATGTGCCGTGTTGCTCATCACATTTGACCGAATTTTCAAGGAGGAAGCCATGGGATTACGATTGGGCGATGACGCCCCAAACTTTACAGCAGAAACGACGGACGGGACTGTCAACTTTCATGAATGGCTGGGGAACGGGTGGGGGATTTTGTTTTCCCATCCCAAGGACTATACCCCGGTGTGCACGACCGAATTGGGCTACATGGCCAGAATCAAGGGTGAGTTCGACAAGCGTGGAGTCAAAATTCTGGCGATCAGTGTGGACCCGCTGGATTCTCATCGCGGCTGGATGAAGGATATCAACGAAACGCAGAACTGCACGGTGACCTATCCCATCATTGCCGACCCCGAGAAGAAGGTGGCCAACCTGTACGATATGATCCACCCGAATTCTCTGGATAGCATGACCGTGCGATCGGTGTTTGTGATCGGGCCGGACAAGAAGATCAAGCTGATGCTCACCTATCCGGCGTCTTGCGGAAGAAATTTCGATGAATTGCTGCGGGTCGTCGATTCCCTGCAGTTGACCGCGAAGTATAAGGTGGCGACCCCGGTGAACTGGAAAGACGGGCAGGATTGCATCATTACCCCGGCGGTGAACGATGCCGAAGCCAAGACCCTGTTCCCCAAGGGGTTCAAGTCAGTGAAACCGTATCTGCGATTGACTCCGCAACCCAATAAGTAGAGACAGTTTCTTCTGCGCGCAGAGCAAGAGGAGTCGGCCATCCGGTCGGCTCCTCTTGTCGTATGAGTGGCAGGTGTCCGCGACTCATACGTGCCTCACGTAACCGCACCGGCCAGAGGGCTTCTTCTCCTGATCGCACTCCTAGTGGAATGTCATACCATAGCTGGCTCCCACTCATCTGGTGGGGCTACACCTCGGTGCGCCAGACGTAATGAAGGGAAAAATTCATTGAAGTGCTACGTCAGGGGAGTCCGTCCCTGCTAGGCAGGTCAACGGGGATCTGAGGGTGCTGAAAGTAGAACGGGGAGCCGACCTTGGCCGGCTCCCCGCTCTGCGTGAAAAACGCGTGGAGGACAGATTATTCGGGCAGCAAAGATCTCCGGCGTGCCCATACCAGGGCTGCCAATCCACTGCCGAATAGAAGGACGGCCGCAGGTGCCGGTACGGCTTGCGGCTCACCATAGATGAAATCATCCATCGCGACAAAATCAAAGCCATCCAAATTTGAGAGGGCGGCATTTCCGGCGGTAATTCTCACGCGGTTAATGATGGCCTGCTCCAAGGAGACACCCAGAAACGAGAGGCTCGTAGCGCCCGGCGTGTTGAGGACGGTTTGTTTGGACAGCAGATTGTTATTCATGTCAAAGAACTCGACTGTGGTCGGGCCGGACAAATCCACATCGGTGAAGACGGATCCGAATCCGCGCACATTGGCGGCCTGCGTAGTCCCGGGAACAAAGAATTTCACGTCGACAATGTTGCTGTCGATAGCGGTAAACAGCTTCTGCGAACTGAACACGGAAAAGCTTGAGGGAAACGAAGGATTGATGCTGCCGAACCGCTCCGGGGTTCCGGCGACGCCGGAGTTCGCACTCACCTTGAACCCTGTTCCCGGTGTCTCAAACACAGCTCCGCGTGCTGAATTGGAGTTGAAGAAATTTCCGGGAAGATTATTCGGATCGGAGAAGTTGGCGGGAACTCCATCCCAGTTGATTTCGCGGCGACCGCTGGCAGCCGTGCCGCCCACACCGTTATTCGATCCGAGATCCGCTCTGAAGCCCTCAACGGAACCCTGAATCGAGGCGGCATTCGGACCGGAGGACGAGTAAACGGCGATGGCTGAAGCCGAGAGTGGCGCGGAACACAGAACACCGGTCGCCATCAAAAGGGTTAGCAATCGTGGGCTGATCATAAGACGAATCCTCCGTAAAATGAATTCATACGTAGGCACCACATGTAGTGGAAGTACGCACGCATGTCAACAGGTTATCGGGCAATTTCTGCCTGGTTACGCAAAAATCGTATTCTGTACTACAAGCGATGGACGTGGCTGTGTCAGGGGTGGACAGTTGTCGCGCAATGAGGCGCCTGCGTGGAATGTGTGAGAGGGCTGTCAGTACGGCGCGAGGGTGAGGCTTCTCTAGAAGTACTGAAGAGAGGGCGCGGGAGAAATTGGTTATATGAGGAGTAAGCCCGCTTGTCGGGTACGTTGCCAGGCTGCGGTCCTGGCGAATCGATCGAATCCGCGTGAGCCGGTACCGGGAAAGTGCAGACGGGCCTCGGCAATACGTGGATAGTCGTGGCTAGTCCGCTGAGGAGAGGGCGTCGAGTCCTGCAAGAGGGTGAGCAACCACTCGACCTGGTCTGGTGAGAGGCTGATTGTGAAATCTTCCGTCTTGGTCGGCAGGATGACTCTGATTCGCGCACCTCGCATAGCTGCGACCACGGGACGCCCACCGATCCAAACACAACGTCGCTCGGCACTGAGCGGCGCTTGGGGGACATCGGCGAGCGCCTGTCTAAGCCAGGCCCTCGGTACACGGGATGGTTTGACGGAATGGGAAAACCAGCGTTGTACCGGAACGGTTAATCCTGCTTGTTCAATGTAGTTCAGAACAGCCGTGCGGAGACCTTCGCCAAGCCAGGCCGGGCAGGTGGCATTGGGGTCGGCATGACGGAGATCGTTTTCGGCAAATCCCCTGAAAACAGGTCCGAGAATAGTGATGCCTTCCCTCGACGGGTTGAGGCCAATCGGACTATGGGCGGTAGCCGTGAATTTATGCCAGAAGGCGGATTGCAGAAGATTGTGCGCAAACAGTTGTCGCACACGTTCCAGCGAATCCACCGTGTCTGGGATGGTCTCGCCGGGTAAACCATACATCAAGTAGGCGTGGACCAGGATACCGGCCTGGCGAAATGCTGCGGCGACCCTGGCCGTTTGATCCACGGTAATTCCTTTTTTCATCTGCTCGAGCAGGCGATCCGAGGCCGCTTCAAGCCCGGCGGTAAGGGCGATGCAGCCGGATGCCGCCAAGAGCTTCGCCAGGTCCGGCGAGAAGGCCTCCTCAAATCGAATATTGCCCCACCAGGAGATCGTCCGGCCTGTTTCCAGCAGGCGAAGGGCCAACGCCTTCAGCGCGGCCGGCGGCGCCGCCTCGTCGACGAAATGAAAACCGCGTTGCCCGGTTTCCTGAGTGAGAGATTCGATCTGCCGGATCAGGATGTCGGTCGGCGTCATTTCATAGCGTGCGATGTAGCTCAAGCCGACATCGCAGAAGGTGCACTGCTTCCAATAGCAGCCGTGTGCAACGGTCAGTTTGTTCCAGTGGCCTTCCGACCAGAGGCGGTGCATCGGGTTGAGGCTGTCGAGGATGGACACGTATTGACCCAATGGGAGTCCGGCATAGGTGGGTGTGCCCAGTTCGTGCATGGGGATGTCTGGCTCGGTACTGCCATTCTGATACAGCACTCGCCCGTGGCCCAGCACAAAGGTCCGGCGGAGCATGGTTTGAGGTCGTCCTCCCGCCAGGAAGTCGAGCAGGCAAAGGAAGGGACGTTCACCGTCGTCGAGCGTGACGTAGTCCACGAATTGAAACAGCCGGGGTTCGTTCAATCGGCGCAGTTCGGTATTGACATACCCTCCGCCCAGGACGACGGCGGTATTCGGTTGTCGTGCCTTGATCGCCTGCGCGATTCTCAATGCGCCAAAGAGATTGCCGGGAAAGGGGACGGTGAGGCCAACAACGTCAGGCCTGGTGCGAGCGAGATGCGGCCACAATGACTCCAGCAACATCTCGTCGGTGAGGTTTAAGGGGCGAGCCAACGCTGCCTCAATCTGATCGAAGGAGGAGGTTGTCTGCATGATCTGTTCGGCGTACCGATTCAGATATAAGTGCGGCGCAATCGTTTCGTGGAAAAGGTCTGTCAGGTCTTCAATGTAAAGCGTGGCACGATGCCGGGCGGTGTCGGACGGTGAGGAGGTGACGTGTCCTGCGTCGGGGCGGTGGCCGACGGCAAAGCGGGGACCTTCGGGAAGAAATCCGGGGCGGGCGAGGTGAGTCGCCAGCATGGGATCCTTTCCTTGAAGAAAGGCAATGACTGGTTCGATGGTCGCGAGGTAGCTGTCTTCGAGCGCCAAGAACTGCTGCACCTCGCCGCGCCAGGGAGCATCAGCCTGCTTGATGCGGCGAAACGCCTCCTGCAGTCCGGCTCGTGAGAAGAGGCGCAGAATCATTTCGAGCCCAAGATCGGCCTGGTCCGCAGAATATCCCCTGGAACGCAGGAAGCCGGTGAGATAGGCCGTCGCAGGATAGGGTGTATTCAACTGCGTGAGGGGGGGAATGATGAGGAGGACACGCGGTTTGGCCATGCCTCGGAAATACCATACTGCGCGGCATGGCTGCCAGCCGTCTGGCCGATTGCGTGGCTTGGGTGTGCTTCAGGCTGTGCGCATGGTGGATTGAATGAAATAACCGGTCCACCGTTTCAGTCGGAAATAGTCCACGATGGGGCGAGGTAGTTCCTCGCGAGGCATTGCCCGCAGGATGGTGAGAGCCGGCTCTGCCAGAAGATCAACGGTGTGAGGTTGTTCGGGCGGAACCTGATGGTAAATGAGCACGAGCGGCTTCAAACGATTCTGGAAGTTAATGTTCAGGACGAGGCCGAATGACCCGTCAGACAGGGAAACCACCGTTCCTGGCGGATATACGCCCAACGTGTGGATCAGGGCCACCACGACGTCAGTTGAAAACTGCTGTTTCTGATGTTTGAACATGGTGGCCAGTGCCTCGGCCGGTGAAAGCGCTTCCTCGGCATACAAACTGTTGACCAGGGTGTCGTAGTGATCAACGGCACTGACGATTCTCGTGGGCAATGAAATCTGGTCTCCTTTAATTTTTTCAGGATACCCGGAACCATCGAGCCGTTCATGGTGACTGCGGATGACGTCAAGCACCTCCTCGGGAAATCCCGGGTAGTTTCGCAGCATCTCCACGCCGAGGTACGGATGCAGTTGGTACTTCACATTTTCCGCTTCGGAACGGCGCGCGCGGGTCTCCAGGATGTGCTTTGGTAAGCGTTGTTCTCCGATATCGAGCAACAGCCCTGCCATGCCGATCATCTGCATGGCATCCTGATCGATGTCAAATTGTTGCGCGACCATCATGGACAGAGTTGCCACATTTAAGGCGTGAAGGACTGTGGCGTTGCCGACATCTTCCGGGTCCAGGGCGCTGGCCACTGTGCCGGCGGCTTCGGTGTTGGTGAGCAGGGTACTGAGTCCACTGATCATGGACTCTGCCGAGCGCATTCCTTCCTCGGAGCCGGTCGAGAGATCTTTCATCATCTGCGAGCTCGTTCCGAGCAGCTGTCGATAGGTCTCGGAGGCGAGTTCAACCGCCTGATGATAATCGCCGTGGGTTGGGAGGTCCTCGTCTGCCGGCGGTGTCTGCTTCGAAGAAGCGGCTTCCTCCAGAGCTGTGTCCGCCTCTGGCTCTTGAGCCGTGGTTGTGGCTGGAGCTTCTTCAACGGGAGACCCTTCCGCGTCGATCTCCAGATCCGATTCCCGCGGATAGACCAGCACCGTGTTCAGACCAAGCCCCTTAATCGTGACGATTTGGCTTTCAGAGGTGAGTTTGAACGTTCGCCGGGGAAAGGGATGTTTAAACCAGGAGCAATTCAGATCGACGTACATGCCCACGCGAAGGGCGTTGGGACTGAGCACCATCGTGTCGGACTTGTCGAGGGTTCTTGACTCGTCGGATGTTTTGACTACGGCCATTGATTGTCTATGTGGGCGAAGATTTTGGACGTACCTAGGAACATTGAACTATGGCCTGTATCGGAGCGGGACCTATGAAACTTGACGAAATAGTGGAAAGCACAATGCTTTATTCCAGTGATCTTCGCGAGATCAATCTGTCTGCAAAGCCGGATTACGCCGAAAGCGTTGTGGTGAGAGTGCTTGATCAATGTTCGTAAATATATTACGAATCAAGTGGTTACATCTCATATATGAACAGATAAAGTAGGTATGAAATTATGTGTCCTGGTTCCTTTCCAGGCAATCAATAAATTCCCGGCAGGCCGTGCGGATCTGTGTTGGGTCCCGCCGCAAGTCGCTACCGAGAATGAAGACCACGTCTTGACCGTACAGGGAAATCATTTCTGAAATTCGCGACGAATTCATTCTGCCTGCAGCGGTCGGAAAGATGGGGTGGCAGGAGCCAAGTTTTTCCCGGCAGAGGCGGGCAATACCACGGCAATCTTCCAGGGAGATCGGATAGTTCAATCCGAAGGTGGGGTAAATGGAGACGTCTGCGCCGGCCAGCCTGGGGAGCAGTCCGAAGAGAACCGCCGGTGCGATGCCGCTGTCGGGATTTACGTAATGGCTGCCGAGAAAATCCGGGTGCGCGATGAGGGGCAAGGAAGGGGAAGAGAGGCCGGCCAGAGAGGCCATGGCGTCATACCCTGTGAGGCCGGGACAGATCAGGAGGGCGCCGCCGCCGACTTCTTGCGCCAACTTGGCCCGTTCGAACAGCAGCGGCCAGGGGCCTGAAATATGTGGAGCGTACAGACAGGGTTTTCCGGTCTGTCGGGATGCTCTTTCAATCGCTTCTGCGCAACGGCTGACGCGTTCGTCAAATCGGCAAAATGGGTGATCACCTAAGCTTTGATCGTCTTTGATCAGATCCACTCCGCCCAAGGCAAATTCATAGGCCAGTGCGGCCAGTTCTTGCGGAGCAAGGCCGAGTGGCTTGAGGACTGCGCATACAAGCGGCCGTGTCGGAACGTGGAGCCTGGCTCGAAGTCCTCGTGATCCATAGCGGGCGCCGGCCAGACGGGCAAGGACCTCGTCCGGCAGCAACATGTCGGTGAGGCGGACGCCGCTTTGTAAGCCACCGATGCCAAGACACATATGCAGGAGGGTACCCATGGTCCCGTCCAGGAGCTCAACGGGAAAGGTCAGGACGGCACGGTGGGCCACGGAGTTCAACGCCTCAAGGTGAACCATCCGACCCAGAAGATGATCCCGAATTGCACCCGGGGGGATGACGTGATCAGCGGCTTCTACTGTCTGATCGATACAGAGTAGCTCTGCCCGCCGGCGCGCTTCTTCATGCGAGCCTTGAATGTGATATTCCACTGAGAAACGTTGTCCAGAAAACTGGGCGTCCTGAGCCGGCATCTGTGCCTCCTTCCCCGTTGCACTTCCGGGCGGTGAGAGGGTACCGTATCCGCGCCCGATACGGTAGTGCCAGGGCATGTTCGATACGGGGGCCTATGAGGCTGTGTATCTCTGTGAGGGGACCATGGAAGAGAAGAACGATGGGTTTGGTTGGGCTCGCATCCCTGCTTTGATGGCATGCGTGATCGCTCCCATAGTGGTCGCCGGGTGGTGCGGCGCCATCGAGGCCGCTCCACGCTTAATTGACCTCACCTACACGTTCGATGAATCCACTCAGGTCTGGCCGAGCAATCCTCCCTTTCACCGGAATTCCACGGAGCGTGGCGGCACGGACACCGAAGCCTGGTATGCCACCGGGCAGGTTGTACTGTCCGAGCATGCCGGAACTCACATGGATGCGCCCATCCATTTTGCGCAGGGACAAGTGGGGATCGACGGCATTCCAGTCGAACAATTGATAGGGCCGGCGGTGGTGCTCGATGTCCGTGCTGCAGTGGGCGAAGATCGTGACTATCGTCTTTCCCTGGCGGACCTACATCGGTGGGAAGCCGCGCATGGGGCCATCCCCGCGGGTGCCATCGTCATGATGTTGACTGGTTGGGGGCTGCATTGGAGTGATCGCGAGCGGTACTTCGGGAGCGCGACACCGGATGTGCCGACGACGCTACATTTTCCCGGCTTCTCAAAAGACGTCGCGGAATTTCTGGTGGCCGAGCGGCATGTTTCGGGAATCGGGATTGATACACCCAGCATCGACTATGGACCGTCCCAGGATTTTGTCGTGCATCGGATCGTCAATGGTGCCGGACTGTATGGTCTTGAGAACATGGCCCGACTCGAGGAAGTTCCGGCTGCCGGTGCCACTCTGATCGCGCTCCCGATGAAAATCGCCGGCGGCACAGGGGCGCCGGTGCGCATTATCGCCATTGTTCCCTAGAGCGAGGAGCTATTTGTCTTTCACAAGGTGCGGATTCTGTGTGCCGCCATGAAGCAGTGCCGACTCTATAGCGACTTCAACTGCCCCTTTTGTTATGCGATGCATGAGCGTCTCCATGCGCTTGGGGTAATGGATGAGATCGCATGGCAGGGTGTGCAGCATGCACCGCACCTGCCTATGCCCATGGTGACGTGGGCCGGGCATCTGGGGGCGGAATTGAGGCAGGAAGTTGAGATGGTTCGCCGGCTCGCACCGGAACTGACCATTGCGGTGCCGAAGGGAAAACCCAATACCCGACCGGCCATTGCTGTATCGGCTCGTGCGTTGCGTGCTGATCCTCTGCGCGCCCGTGATTTCATCCGTTCGATCTATCGCTTGTTCTGGGTCGACGGTCAGGATCTGTCCGATGAAGGGCTGTTGCAACGGGAAGCGGACCGTTATGGATTGCCGGGCGCAGAGCTGGTCGGACCGATCGCTCGATCGGTGGATCAGGTGCTCAGGGACTGGGGTGACCAGTGGAGCGAGACGGAACATCAGGGGGTGCCGCTGCTTCAACGATCGGATGCACAGGTGCTGGTTGGGTTGGTCCCGATGGAGGCCCTCAAACGTTTTCTCGCGGGTGAATAGCACTCCTTCGAGTACGCACCACTGCGTATTGTTCAAGACACCTTCTACGGTTCCCTTCCCTTAGGGGCCCATCAATCTGCAGAAACCGCCTAAAGAGTTTGTCATCGATTAGCCTCATGGTATGAGTGGGCTATCGCGGACTGTTCCGCTCGTTTTCCGCACTTTACCTACAGGAGTGATCCATGAAATCAGCACCTTGGTCTCTGGCTGTCTTCATTCTGACTGGCCTGTTGTTGCAGGCACAACCTTCTGTGTCCCTGGCGGAGGATCCGGCGTCGGGATCAGCGAAGCCTTCTTCTGCCTCAGCCGAAGTCAAACAGGAGGAGTCGAAAACCGAGATCTACCTGAGTCTCTACATGCAGGGCAGTCGTCCTTTGAATCGCCCGGCTCGATTGCAGGAAGACCCGTTTACAAATACCGATGTGCAGGGCGGGTTGGGCGGTGGATTGAAAATCGGCTTCTTTCCCGCATTTGCGGGGCGGTATGTCGGCCTGGAGGCCGAATTGTCTGGTCTCGATGGGAAGGTCAATGCACCTACGGCGACGACCGGTGGTGTAACGAGAAGCGCGAATTTTCGTCTGCAGTCCATCAACGCGATGGCGAATGTGTTGCTGCGTTATCCCGGTGATGTGATCCAGCCGTACATCGGAGTCGGCGCAGGGTTATCGGGCGGGTTTGCGCGGGATCTGAATCTGCAACACAGCACCATCGGCGTGGTGCATGAAAATGCGGCCGACGGTGCCTTTGCCTATCAGTTTCTCGGCGGTCTGCGCGCGAACGTCAGTGATCGCGTATTTTTGTTCACCGAGTACAAGTACTTTGTGGCGAACTATCAATGGGAGAGTGAATTCGCAAACGGGTCGCGCGGTCCCTCATTTACGCTGAACTACCGGACCCATATTGTTGCAGGCGGTTTGGGGTTCAGTTTTTAGTCGATTCATCTGCTTCTTCTCACGCCGGATTGTTCCTCCCGGTGTCTCAACTCTCACTGCACGCTATTGCCGGACAGCCAGGCTAATCGCCTGACTGCTCTGGCAAGGCGCAGAGTCTGCTCGCGAGCGGGCTGAGGCTCGTCTCCCGGTCTTCTGTCAAGAATCAGCTAAATGAAGTCGTCGGTCGAGCGTAGGAAAGAGTCCTGCGGGTGCTTGGAGGATTTGAAGCGCAGGGTAAATTCTCGCTGGTCGCCATCGGGTGCGAGGCGAAAGGACCCTTCGGCAGTCACATGCTCCTGCGAGCGGGACTTTCCCTGTGGGAAAAGCTTGAGTCGGAACTCGCCTGCCTGTCGTTGTGACGGATCATCCTGCGGCAATGTGCCCTCGACCTCGACGTATTCCTGCAAGGTAGCCAGGGCCCGGTCGAAGAGTCCACGGAAGAGGGTGCCTGGCAATACCTGTTCGAATGATTCGAGTTGGTCCGGACGATGGAGGTCTTCATCAGGTGCGGCGATTCCATGCTCTGCACACAAAACCGGCGCGACGGCGAAGACTGTGGCGATGACCCAGGCATGCATGCACGAAGTCTATCGAGGACAAAAAAACGAGTCAAGCGTCGCAGGGAGTAGTTCAAAGGGTGTGGAAACGGAAGAGCACTGGGGCAGGCTAGCAACGCGAGAGCAGTTTCTCATTCCGGTTCCATTGAGACACCGTGCCGCTGGTATCGGTGAGTTCCATTTTATCCTGGGCCAACACTCGGATGGAGAGAGGCGGCGTCTTGCTTTGCGGGACGACCAGTCGAAACCGGTCCTGTTCCTGCTCGATGCGGCCGGTCTGCGAGGTCGCTCTGAAGAACTCGGAGACGTTGGCCGCGGTAATTGTCCAGACGAATTCTTCCTGCCGGTCGACAAACTTGGAGGAACCCTCCCATGTGCCTATCAGGGTTGGTTCGACCGCCGGAAGCCGTTTGACGGCGACCTTGCGCGGGATCGCGGTGAACGACTGCCAGAGGAGCGGATCGAATTTAGTCGGGCCTTGATTCTTGGCGAGCTTATCCCAGGTCACGCTTAAGATGCCGGTGGTGGAGAAACGGTCGCTGCCGGCGACTTTATACGTGCCATGAAGTATCTCTTGAAAAGACTCCGCCTCCCAGCGCCCCCGGTCCGCGATGATGGTGCCCGGCATGACCACGGCGGTCGTCATCGTCCAGGTGCCGCGTTCGTTCAGCGTGAGATGGCCCTTGCCGTACATCATACCGACAGGCATACAGCCGTACCATTCGCCGGCCCATTGGGAAGGCGTTGCGGTGATTCCCGGTTCCGCCGCAGTGGCCGGTGCCGTGCGAATCGGCGCGCCAAGTCTGGTTGCGGCCACCTTGGCCAGGTTCGTCACGGCTGCCTGAGGATTCGCCTGTTTTGGCGACGTGAGCGACAGGGTCACCAGGGCATCAGCCTTTAAAAATGTCAGTTGAATTCCGCCGATGGGAGATCGAAGGGTAAAGGCCCCATCGCCGACACCAGAAACCGCCTGGTGGCCGGCTTTTGATCGCTGATCCTGAAACAGGCTCTTCTTGTCCCCATCGGCTCCCGGATTCAATTCCACCATGACCGTCTCTTCCGGATTCCGTTTTGCCTGATAGAGACATTGCCGGTCATTTTTTCGAAGACCCGGCGTGACGGGCGTTCCGATGGCAAATTCCACCTCGGCCTCCGTCACGATGAGGCAGGCGTTCAGATTTGAGGTGATCACATCACTGGATTGAGAACAACCGAACATCGAGGCCCACAGCAGGAGGGCGGAGCAGACCGGACGTATTGAGGGGAGTGAAGCCATGAGATGCGACAGTCTAGGGGCGTTCAACGACAAATTGCAAGGTGCGACCAGGCTCCCGTCGGGACAGGGGCGATCGCTCAAGCATCGAATTGGCAGCCGCGCGATCCCGCCGGAGCGCGAGAGAGAATCAGGCCGGTATGAATTTCAAGGAGACGCCGTTGATGCAATAGCGGAGTCCCGTGGGTTTGGGGCCATCGTCGAAGATATGTCCCTGATGACCGCCGCAGCGCGCGCAGTGCACTTCGACCCGCGTCATGAAAAATTTGGTGTCGGTGCGTGTCTCGACGACCTTGGGATCGATCGGTTGCCAGAAACTGGGCCAGCCGGTGCCGCTGTCGAACTTGTGCTCGGAGGAATAGGCGGGCAGGTCACAGCCGGCACAGTGGTAGACGCCGGCCTGGTGATTCTCATGGAGCGGACTCGTGAAGGCCCGTTCGGTATCTTCGTGCCGCAAGACCTGATAGGCAGCGGTCGACAGCAGTTTTTTCCACTCTTCATCGGGCTTCGTCACTTTGGCGATCGGGCCGATCTCTATTTTCGATGGCATGGACATGCTCCTTTGTGGGCCGCGGAGGTGCGCAGCAGTCGAAGAACATTTTCATCCTTACATATGTCTTTACGGAAGGGCAAGACGATTGGATGGGTGGTACGGAACGCAGAGTCGGCAACAGTGACCGGGCGAGGGACATGGCACGATGGGCGAGCCCCGGCTTCTCAGCCGGGGCCTCTTCACCCTTTAAGATGCGGTGGAAGTCGTCAGCGGTTCGTGTTTCTCCGGCGAGGAGACAGCATCCTGGTTGAATGCCGCCGGCAGGACCTCTTCGATCCGTTCGACCGGAATGACCGTGAGTTCATCGCGCACTTCTTGAGGCACTTCCTTCAAGTCCTTCTCGTTGGCCTTCGGCAGAATGATCCGCCGGATGCCGGCACGATGGGCTGCAAGCACCTTCTCCTTGATGCCGCCTACTGGAAGCACCAGACCCGTCAGGCTGATCTCGCCGGTCATCGCCGTGTCACTTCGCACCGGCTTGCCGACATAGGCAGAGGCCAACGCGGTCGCCATCGTGATACCGGCCGAAGGGCCGTCTTTGGGAATGGCGCCGGACGGGACGTGGATGTGCACGCCATTGCGCTTGAAGCGTGAGATGTCCAGCCCCATACTTTCTGCATGTGACCACAGGTAGCTGCGCGCCGCGCGAGCCGACTCCTGCATCACATCCCCCAGCTGCCCCGTGAGTGTCAACTCATGACTGCCGGGGAGTAGCGTGGTTTCAATATAGAGCACATCTCCGCCCGTCGGCGTCCAGGCCATACCGGTCGCGACACCAGCCGGTAGATTCTTCCGGGCCTCTTCCGGCTGGAATCGTTCCTGCCCGAGCCATTCGTCCAGGAGTGATTGCGTGATCTCAACCGGCACGGCCGGGGAGTCCGCAGGTCGATCGGCAAAGGTCACCGCCACCTTTCTCGTAATGCGGCCCAGCATCTGTTCCAGCTGCCGCACGCCCGATTCCCTGGTGTAACGCCCGATGATATGGTCGAGCACCGTGTCGGGCATCATCACGTCTTCAGCCCGCAGTCCTGCTTCCTTCAGCCGTCGCGGCCAGAGGTAGCGCAGGGCGATTTCGCGTTTCTCCCGCTCGCTATAGCCGTTCACCCGAATGATTTCCATCCGGTCCAGCAATGGTTGCGAAAGGGTCTCCAGCGTATTGGCCGTCGTGATGAAAAACACTTTTGAGAGGTCGAACGGCAGATCGAGATAGTGGTCCCGGAACGTATGGTTTTGGGCCGGATCCAAAATCTCCAGCAAGGCCGCCGCGGGGTCGCCGCGGAAATCTCGGCCGAGCTTATCGACCTCGTCGAGCATGATCACGGGGTTGTTGACGCCGGCTCGTCGCATCGCTTGAATGATGCGTCCGGGCAGGGCGCCGACATAGGTGCGGCGATGGCCGCGCAGCTCGCCCTCGTCATGCAAACCGCCGAGGCTGAAACGCTCGAACGTGCGTCCCATGGACTTGGCGATTGATTGCCCCAGGCTTGTTTTGCCTACGCCGGGAGGCCCGACCAGGCAGAGGATCGGCGCCTTGGCGGACGGGTTCAATTTCAACACCGCCAGATGCTCCACGATCCGTTCCTTCACTTCCTTGATGCCGTAATGGTCCTCATTCAAAATATTCCGGACATGCGCGAGATCGAGGCCTTCTTCCGAGGACTTGTTCCACGGCAACTCGAGCACCAGTTCCAGATAACTCCGGATCACCTGATGTTCCGGCGAGGCGCTTGGTGTCTTCGCCAGCCTGGTCAGCTCCCGATCGGTCTCTTTTCTCACATGTTCGGGGAGATCAGCCTCCTGGATTTTCTTTCTCAGGGCAGCGACCTCGTCTTCTTCTCCGTTACTCTCGCCGAGTTCCTGCTGAATGGTCTTCAATTGTTCGCGCAGGAGGTATTCCCGTTGGGTTTTCCCGAGTTTTTCCCTCGCTTCGCTCGTGATCTTGTCACGCAACTGGAGAATCTGGACCTCGCGCGACAGCGCGGCATAGAGACCCCGCAACAGATCTGCGCGGGTGGAGGCTTCCAGCAATTGCTGTTCGCCGTCCAGCGTGAGGTTCAGCAAGGAGGCGATGCGGTAAGCCAGCACCACGGGATCCTCTTCGGTTCCCAGCGCCGCCACGGCTTCGTGCACGCCCGGAGTCTGGATCAACTTGGGCAATTCGGTGATGATGTCCAGGATCGCCCGGTGCAATGCTTCGACTTCCGTGCTCCGTTCAGCGGGAGCAGGCAATTGCTTGACCCTGGCTTGCAGGTACGGATCGGTCTGGTCGATCTTCAACAGCACGAACCGCTCCAACCCCTGAATTAAAATATTGTAGTGCCCTTCTTGCGTCCGGGCTGTTTGCTTGATGACGGCCTTCGTCCCGATCGGATAGAGATCTTCGAGCGTCGGCTGATCGTTCTGCGCATCCCGTTGGGCCACGACGAGCAAGGTTTTGTCTTCGGTCTTGAGCGCGGCTTCGACGGCGGCAATGGAACGTTCGCGTCCGACCGTCAAGGGCATCATCGTGCCGGGAAACAGCACGGTTCGCTTTAACGGGAGTATCGGCAGATGTATGAGGATGGGGCCGTTCGATTCAGTCATGTCGTCCTCCAGGGTTCTGAGGTGGTCATCACAAGGAAGATGAATCGGTTACAAGGAAGATGTTCGTTCCTGTTGATCACCGTTCTTTGAGATAGCCATGGGGACTGCGGAGTCAAGCGCCGGTGTAGATCACCCTGTTACCGGTCGATGAAGAGGCTGCCTGCATTCTCGATATAGGTCTTGCGATTGAGCCGTTCCGGTCGCGCACCGTTTCCCGGAGGAGGCACGGAGGAATAATCGTCCCGGCCTTCAAGATCAAAAAACGCGCCGATGCTGTTCCCCGAAGCTTGTCCGAGGCCATGGCTGACTGCGTACTGATCGGCGCCTCCCTCTTCAATAAAGAGGCCCCATCCGCCCAGGTCCGCCATGCCCAAACCGGTTGAGGCCGGCAGGTCATAAAAGTCACTGTCAGGCCCGCCGTCGACGGCGAGCGCCACGCTGCCGTCCCAAGCGGTGCCGCCGTTATAGAAGGGGCCCTTTGAACCGTAGCGGTCCTTGCCTTGGTAATCGAGCGTCAGGCCGACTCCGAAGTGTGCGGCAGTACCATGGCCGTACCGTGCCGCCTGGTGTTCGTCGTCGCCATTGAGGTCGAGCTTCACGCCGAGTCCGAAGAAATATCCGTGGCCTTGCGAAAAATTGGCACTGCGATACCGGTCACGACCGGCCAGATCGATCAACAGCCCCCAACCACCAGCCAGACTCAGCGCGCGCTGTGCCGGTTGCTTGCTGAAGACGCGGAGCCCCGTGCCGGTGCCGAGCCCGAAGCAATCATATTGAAACGCAGCGTCTTGAGGGCGGGCATTCGGCGCATCGGTTTCATTGTAGGCGCTGGGGTATTTTCCGCCGCATTCGTAGGTATCGTTTCCTGAGACATCGATGAGCGCGCCGACCCCCAACGGAGCGCCGAAGCCCAGTGCGTAGCCGAAGCTCGTATAGCGGTCGTCACCGCTGCGGTCCAGCAGCAGGCCGAACCCGCCGAAAGCGGCGCCCTGGGTGAATCGGCTGCCTTCGTAGACATCCTGTCCTTCTCCATCATACAGGATCCCGAGTCCCGCAAGGCCGACCCCGCCGGAGCCAGGCGCGAGACGATAGGTATCGTTGCCGCCGTGGTCGATGAGGATGCCGACCCCGCCGCGCCCCGTCGCGAGGCCGAGTGCGGCGGGCTGATAGGTGTCGTTGCCGCTGATGTCGATCACGACACTGTTGCCGAGATCGCTGTTCGGGCTTGCGCCGATGAGGCCACGGTAGATGTCGTTGCCCCCCAGATCGATGATCAACGTGGCGCCCCGGTCGAGATCATAGGTGTTCGGGCCGTGCCCGCCCACGATTACGAGGCCGTAGGAGGTTTGTTGGGCGAGGAGCACATCGCCGGTGATGCCGGGTATCGAATGGCTGATTGGTTTCCGGTCATGGAAAACGATATCCAGTTGCTGCAGAAACTTTCGATTGCCCAGTCGTGCCAACCGCTGCGCGGCGCTGACGAGGGATGAATAGTCAACCTGCTGCATGAGGAGCGTCGCATATCGGACAGCGGCTTCGGCCTCTGCGAACTGAGCGGGTGGGGTGATCTGCGGGGTGAACTGTTCCACCAACGGACGGGCTTGTGTGAAAAGAAACTCCCGGTCCTGCGGAGAGAGATGCCGAAGGGCATGTTCGCGGTCTTGATGGGCATCCTCGAGCACTTCCATCATGAACCCCATCAAATCCTCACGGGCAAGGGTGATCGGGAAGTCGAGGGGCTTGAACGGCGTACCGGTCCGATCCATGCCTCCTTCGAGAATTTCGATCACGGCCGGCAGTCCTTCAACCCCGGATTCGGCGGCAGTCGCCGCCAGCAGACTGGCCTGCTCGATGGCCGCGAGGCCTTCCCAGGGATCAGCCATCGTGCGCAGCACCAGATCGCGTTTGAATTTTGCCACCTTGTTCGTCTGGTCAGCCAGGCTCTTGCGAACAGCCGGCAGCATGGCATTGAGGTTGTCGCGGAGGTCCGCCTCAATCGCGGGCTTGAGTCGCGCCACGATTGCCTGTTGTTGCCGGTCGACCGGATGGTCGGAGGATGGCGTGACTGCGAACAGTCGGGAGATCTGTGCGCAGCCGCCGAGCATGGTCCAGAGGCTCAGGAGTATGAGCAGCGACAGTCCTCGGTTCAGACCGCCCGGCAACTGGGTTGGCGCGAGTGGACGTTGATTATTCAAGAGAGGCACTGTCATGGGGTGGGAGGATTTTTGCGTCGCGCAAACAGTCGTCGGCCCAGGCGCGAATGTCGTGCGCCTCCAGGTAGGCGCGCATGCGACGCATCCGGGCCCGACGCTCCTCTAGCGGCATTTCCAGCGCCTGGCGAATGGAGTCGGCGACACCTTCCGGGTCGTAGGGGTTGATGACTAAGGCGTCGGTCAGTTCCTCCGCTGCGCCGGCCATATGGCTCACCAGCAGCACGCCCTTTTCCTCCACTTGGCTGGCCACATATTCCTTGGCGACCAGGTTCATGCCGTCGTAGACGGAACTGACCAGCGCCAGGTCGGCCATCCGGTAATAGGCCGCCAGGGTGTCCATGCCGATGCGTCCCTCGCGGAACTCGATCGGCCGCCAGCGCGTGGCCTGGGGGCTGCCGGGATTGGAGATGGTGCCGTACCGCATATTGATCTCGTGGACCGTTTCACGGATGAGTTCGCGATAGCTCCGGTAGGCTTCGACGTCGCCACGCGTCGGCACAGCGATTTGAATGAACGTGAAATGGCCCCGGTACTGCGGGTATTGCTGAAAGAAGGCCTCGATGGCCCACAATCGCTTGAGCAAGCCTTTCGTGTAGTCGAGGCGGTCGACGCCGAGGCCGATGCGCACATTCGGCTGAAAGACATGCAGATTGCGCAGGACGTCCATGGCCCGCGTGACCTGTGGCGACTGCGCCCGTTCAGCCCAGGCCTGGTAGCTGATGCTGATCGGCCGGGCCACGAGCCGCGTGCGGTGGCCTTTGTATTCGATGTACTGGTCATCAGCCAGGACACTTGGTCCCAGAAACTCTTTGGCGCATTCAATGAAACAGTGGAGAAAGTTCCGGGTCTGGAACATGAGGAGATCGCCGGACAGCAGAGATTCGAGTAGTTCACGCCGTTCGGGCAAAATACGAAACGCGTCAGGCCCCGGCCAGGGAATGTGCCAGAAGACCGCAACCGTCTGAGCAGGCAGCGAGGCTTTGATGATGCCGGGCAGCAGGGCCAAGTGAAAATCGTGAATCCAGACAAAGCCCGATTTGTCGCGCAACTCATGGAGCACGGTTTCCCCGAAGCGGGCATTCATGGCTTGGTAGGCATGCCAGAAAGCTTTTCGATAGGCGACCCGATCGAGCGTGAGGTGGCACAGAGGCCACAGCACCTGGTTGGCGTACCCTTGGTAGCCGCCCTTTACCTCGCCGTTCTCCAGCCAGACGCGGCGCAGCCGGTAGGTCGGGGCGTCGGGGGGGACTTCGACGACCATGTCCTGATCCACCACATCACGGTCTGCCTTGCCGCTGCCCCAGGCAATCCAGGTTCCGCCGAGCCGGCGCATCATCGGATCGAGGGCCGAGATGAGCCCACCGGACGTGCGTTCCCAGATCAGCTGATTCTTCACCAGCCGGTGTTCGTACGGCTCGCGGTTTGAGACCACGATCAAGCGTGCCAGCGACAGGTCGTTCTCCGGCTGCAGGGCCTCGAGGGGAGCATGCGACGCATTCGTCATAGCGTGAAAATAGGAGCCTTTCGCCACGCTGTCAAGCACCATAAGGCATCGTCGTGCGTCGTCGTTCGCACAGGCCGATAGAAGCGGCGACTCTGCGGCAAGTACTTAACGGGCGGGCGGCGAGGAGTCATGGGGGCGCGGTTTTCGGAGACTGCCGGCCACCATCCGGAATTCGAACAGGCGGCATTCGATGGCCCCGTTGAAGAGCGGCACCCGGCGTGAAGGGGCCAGGCTCAGGAGGCCCGGTAGCTTCATGTCGGCGGTGAAAATCTGCACGGTCCAGCCGCAAAAGTGTTTCTTCAGGTGGTCGCCGAACTGAGGGTAAAACGATTGCAAGGCCTCGACCTCTCCCATGCGGTGCCCGTAGGGAGGATTCGTCACGAGCAGTCCGGCCTCGGCAGGCGCGGGGAGTTGCAGCACATCTCCCTCTTGCAGCGTCACCGTTTCGGTGAGCCCGGCAAGAGCAAGATTGGCCTTAATCGAGGTAACGGCCTGCGCGCTGTGATCGGCGGCATGGATCAAGCCGGGCCTGGCGGGGATCTCCGCAGCCTGCAGTTCCACGCGAAGGTCCGTCAATGTCTGATGGTCGTAGGAGAGCAGTTTCTCGAAAGCAAACCGCCGGCCGATGCCGGGTGCGATGCGGCGAGCCATCAAGGCCGCCTCGACCACAAACGTCCCGCTTCCGCACATGGGATCGTACAGCACCGTGTCCGGCGTCCATTTGGAAAGGCGCAGGATGCCGGCCGCGAGATTTTCCCGCACCGGCGCTTCCCCTGCGGACTTACGCCAGCCACGCTTGAAGAGCGGCTCACCCGATGTATCGAGGTAGAACGTGCAGGTCGTACTGTCTAAGTAGACGGCGATCAGGATGTCCGGCGTATGGGTGTCCACGGACGGGCGTTTGCCCCTGGCATATTGGAAGCGATCGCAGACCGCATCCTTCACACGCAGGGTGACGAAGTCCAAGCTCGTCAGCGGACAACGGTGCGCGCTCACTTTGACTTTGATACGCTGCTGGGGGGTGAACCAATCCTGCCAGCGGATGGCCTTCGCCGCATCATAGACATCGTGTTCGTCGCGGTAGGCCCCCTCGGCAATACGCAGCAGAATTCGACTGGCAATGCGGCTCTGCAGGTTGATCCGGTAACAGAGCGCCAGGGTGCCGCGAAAGGCGACACCGCCGGCCGTGGCTTTGATGTCGGCTGCGCCTAGGTCGGTGAGTTCCTCGGCAAGGACGGCTTCGAGGCCGCGCGGGCAGGGTGCAAAGAATGCTTGAATTGTGCTATCCATTTCTGTCTTTCTGTCGCAGTGATCGGGGGCCGCAATGAAGTTCTGCAGCGAGTGTGGGGCCGGGCTGTCGAAAAAAATTCCTCCCGGCGATAACCTGCCGCGGTTCGTGTGCGAGACCTGTCAGGTCATCCATTACATCAATCCGAAAATCGTTGCCGGTTGTATTCCCGAGTGGGAAGACAAGATTCTGCTTTGTCGCCGGGCAATTGAACCGCGCATCGGCCACTGGACGTTTCCCGCCGGCTTCATGGAAATCGGCGAAAGCACCGAGCAGGCGGCCATCCGCGAAACCTTCGAAGAAGCGCATGCCGAGGTGGAAATCACCTCGCTGTACGCCGTGCTGAGCCTGCCGCGGATCAGTCAGGTGCATATGGTGTTTCGCGGGACCATGCGCACGCCGGAATTCAAGCCCGGTACCGAGAGCCTGGATGTCCGACTGTTTGCGCTGGATGACATTCCCTGGGACGATCTGGCCTTTCCCGTGATCCAGGATGCGCTTGAACGCTATGTCGCAGATGTGGCCCGCGGCACCTTCTCCATGCATTTCGGCAGCGTCTTTCCCCGAATGAAATCGTAAACTGTTTCACGTCCACCGGGATGCTCAATATGTTTGTCCGGTGCGGCCGCGGCGATGCGAGGCGGCGAGGCGTACCCTGCGGTGCCGTCACGTTAGCGCATCGGTACGAGCCGGTGGGCGCCCGGTGTCCCCACAAAGCCGATGATCGTTTTCAGCGTCCCGACTAATTGCGGCTTGGCATGATCAGCCCTGGATCATTGGCGGATGGGTGGACGAAGCTGAAACGTCCGTCCCGGTAATCCACCGTCATCCCACTCGTCCGGTGCACGCTCGTCCGATCCAGTGCAACCGTCAATCCTTCGATCTGCTCCACCGCGTCATCATCTCGCGTCGCCGCTTCCAACGTAATGGAGAGAGACAGCCGTTGGGCATTTACGTCGCGCACAGCAATGCGCACAACCGGATCCTCCGGATGTTCCAGAATCAGCGCCCGCAACCGATCAACCGCTTTCTGCGTCAGCGTCAGCATGGTCATGTACCTGAGGGCCGGACGGGTGCCTGCCTGTGCTGAATGTGATGGATATCCACGAGTTGTTCAGCGCGGTCGATCGAATAGAAAATCCGCCAGTCGCCTACGGCGTATTTGTGAATGCCGGGTAAATCCGGGGCCACAGGCTCATGCCGCAAGTTCTCCACGTTGGAGGCGAGCCATTTCGTTTTGTCGAATAACCGCTGGGCCATGATGGGATCGGCAGCACTGAGGTCGGTCACCACATCGGGTCGGAAGGTAAGACGAAACCAGGGCATTGCTACCACCGCAGGCCGAGCTTGTCGGCCACTTCGTCACCGGTGAGACGTTCCGTTGAGGTGAGAGATTGCTTGAGGCGGGCGCGGACCGATTCATCCAGCGGCGCGCCAAGATCCGGATCACCGAGCAGGATGCGCAGCCGGTCATCGACCATGCCGCGAACCAATTCTTGTAATTCCGCCAGCGTCAGATTGGAAAGGGTATGTGTAGGCTCCGTCATCGCATCACCAAATAATGCCGCGAGCATACGGGGCCGGCCGCGCCAAATGCAAGAATGGCCTCTCGGTGTGGTGAGTGGTCCCCCTCACGTCCCGCACGTCGATCCGCTGGAGGACTCGCACGAGCAATCCAGACAGCCATGGACGGAACAGGTACCGCAGGCCTGTTCGATTCGGCGACGTAGCGCGGCCCTGGCTCGATGCACGCGAACCGCCGCATTTTCGGCGGTGATGCCTGACTGCTGAGCAAGATCCTTCAGTTTGCCTTCCTCCAGATCCACGATTCGCAGGGCTTCGCGATATTCCGGCTTGAGTGTCTCCAACAGGCCGGAGACGCATCGGCAGATTTCCTGCCGTAGCTCCGCTTCCGGCTCCTGCACATCCGGAAATTCCCGTTTCCAGGCTTGCATCGCTCGTTCGGTGGTGGAGCGCTGCCGATAGTGATCGATCACGGCGTTGCGGAGTACCCGATAGAACCAGGCAACGACTTTTTCGTCGTTTACGCCGGCCCCGCGCTCCAGGCCACGGGTAAAAGCCGCTTGGAGGATGTCTTCGGCCACGGCGCGAGATTCGACCCGCCGCTCCAAGAAGGCCAGGAACTCCCGGTGTCCCTTTACGAGCTGTTCGATGGCCTGGGGCGACAGTGAGGTCGTTGCGTCTGATTCTAGATTCATGGGAGCAGCTTACCAAATCGTGTACGGAACTGTAAGGTTTCAAGGGGGCCTCCGTCAGCCTCTATGACGACGTGCTTACGCGTCGGCATCACAAAGGAGTTGCACCATGACCGAAGTGAAAAAGTCGACCGCACAGAAGATCGCCAGGACGAGTTGCTGCGGAACCTGCGATTGTTCCGCCTGTTCGTGCGGGTGCCAGGCCAATGCCTGCCGTTGTGGGCAAACCAATTGCCAATGCGGTTGCCGCACTCGCACCGCCGGTCGGTAGTACGCGTAGACCCCGCCCATCGGACACCCTTGGGCGGGGTCTATGCCATCTCTAAGGCTCCCGCGATCGGACGAAGCATTGTGAGGGTGTCGCCGCTCGCGTATCATGCCCGCACAAGAGATTGAGAGTGGTGGAGCAGCCCTGCGTCATACTGTCTCTCCCGGAATGCCGCTGCTTGTGGATCTTGCCCGATTGGGGCATATATCTTTCGTGACTGATTGTCTTGAAATGACCAGGTTCGTGTTGCTGATCTGTTGCCGCGGTCATATCCTATTCGTGTATTCATCGAGCCCTGACTCCTAATGCGCTTCATCCACGCCGCAGATCTTCATATCGACAGTCCCTTGCGCGGGCTGGACCGCTACGACGGCGCGCCGGTCGAGCGGTTGCGGACGGCGACCCGGAGCGCATTCGAACGCCTGGTGGATCGGGCGCTGGCCGAACGGGTGGACTTCGTGTTGTTCGCCGGCGATATCTACGACTGCGATTGGCAGGACTTTCACACCGGCCTGTTTTTTCGTGAGCAACTGGTGCGGCTCGGGCGAGCCGGTATTCGAGTCTTCATCGTGCAAGGCAATCACGACGCACAAGGTGTGATTTCGAAGCAGTTGGTTCTGCCGCAGAACGTGACGGTCTTTTCCGCCCGGACCGCCCAGACGATCCGGATCGATGACCTGTCGGTGGCGATCCATGGCCGCAGCTTTCCGGAGCGGGCGGTGGACGAGGATCTGGTGCCGTCTTATCCCTCCCCTGTGCCCGGCTTCTTCAATATCGGCATGTTGCATACCAGCCTGACCGGCCGCGCCGGACATGACACCTACGCCCCGACGGACCTGCCGACCCTCATTCACAAAGGCTACGACTACTGGGCCCTGGGGCATGTGCATGCCAGGGAAGTGCTTGCGGAGCGGCCGCGTATTGTCTTTCCCGGCAATCTGCAAGGCCGCCATGCGAAGGAAACGGGCGCCAAGGGTTGTGAGTTGGTCACGGTGGAAGGAGGGCGGATCGAGAGCGAGTTCCTGGCGCTCGATGTGGTTCGCTGGAGTCAGCTCGCGGTGCCGCTGGACGGCCTGCAACGTCTGGATGCGCTCGGTGACGCGTTTCGTCAAGCCCTTGAGCCGCTGTTGGCAGGGGCGAAGGATCGACTGCATGCCGTGCGGGTCACGTTAACGGGAGCGACGGAACTCCATCGACTGGAAGCGAACCAGCCGGGCACGCTGGCTGCAGCGATGCACGCGGCGGCGCAGGATGTCGGCGAAGCAGAAATTTGGATCGAGCAGGTACGGCTGGATTTGTCCACACCGCTGGATCGCGCCCGCACGGCGCAGCGCCAGGATGCCGTCGGTGAACTGGTCCGTCTGGTAGATTCCATCGTAAACGATGAGGCGGAACTGCTGCGTTTGGCGCAGGCAGAACTCGGCGAGCTGCTCGGGTCCATGCCGCAGGAGGTTGCTGCCGGCGATGTGCCGAAACTCGATGATCCGACGGAACTCAAGAGCCTCATGATGGACGCGGAGGCCACGGTCTTGGCGCGCCTGACCGAATCCGGAGCGGACCTATGAAGCTGATCAAGCTTCTGCTCCAGGCGTTCGGCCCCTTCACCGGCAAAACGCTGGATTTATCCGCCGGCCCTAGCAACCTGCATGTGATTTACGGCCCCAATGAAGCGGGTAAATCGTCGGCCTTGCGGGCCATGCTGGATCTGCGTTTCGGTATTCCGCAGCGGAGCCAAGACCACTTCGTACATGCCACCGGTGATCTCCGTATCGCCGGTATCTTCACCACGCCATCCGGCGAGCGGATCGGTTTTGTTCGGCGCAAGGGCAAGGGTACGACGCTGGCCCGCCTGAATGTCGAAACGGAACAGCCTGATCCGACGCTCACCGTAGAAGCCAGACATGAACGGGAATTGACCGGGGGGCTGGAGCGAGCCGAGTTTGAAGCCATGTTCGGGCTTAACCATGCGCGGTTGCGTGAAGGCGGCAAGGTGTTGCTGAGCGGCCAGGGTGATCTGGGGTCGGCCCTGTTTGAAGCCAGCGCAGGAACCGGCGGGATCGCCGCGTTGCTCGAGGCCTTGGAGGTTGATGCGAAGAAGCTCTATAGCTCACATGGCCGGGCGCAAAATGCCGTGATCAACGAGGCGCGCCGCCGGCTGGACGAACAGCGACAGGCCTGGCGCGAGGCGCAGACGAAGCCGGCGGAGTGGCAAACGCTGAATCGCGCGCATGAGGCGGCGGCGGCCGTCCTGACGGAAGTGACCCGGACTTTGGAGACCTTGCGGCGGCGCGAGAATGAGCTGACCGAACTGCGCACGGTCGAACCCTTGCTGCGGGGGTATGACAAGGCCGCACTGTTGCTCGCATCGTTGGCGGCCACTCCCGACTTGGCTGAGCAGGCCCGTGAGGAGCGACTGGCGGCGTTGCAGGCACTGGACCATGCTGGGCGCGACCTGAAGGACGCTGAAAGCGAATTGACACGCTGCACGCTCGCACTCCAAGCCTTGGTCCTCGAACCGCTGCTGCTCGAGCATGCCGACGCCATCGAGCGGTTGGTATCGGGAGTGGCGGCTGCCGCTCGCCATCGGATCGAGGTGCAGCAACAGGAGGCTGTGATCGCCAAGCTGGATGATGATCTCGCGTTGGCGTCCATGCGATTGGCGCCGGGACGCGATCAACGGGAGCTGCTGCATGCGGTGCCGTCCGCCGCCGACCGGATTGCGCTGGACGACCACCTGGCGCAGGTAAGTCGATTAAGCGATCGGCTGGAGCACTATCGGCAGCGTGCCGAGGCGCTGGACCAGGCGTTGACAGCAGAGCAGGCGGAATCGCCGATCCCGGCCGATCCTGGTCTCAGACAGCAGCTCACGTCGGCCATTCGAGTCGCGCAATCGCTGGGCGAAGTGGCGCGGCACGCCGCTGATCTGGATCGCCAGCTGGGAGAGCTTGATCGTGTATTGGAGCAGGCGTTGTCTGACGTCGGCATGGCTTCGGACCAGGCGCTGCGGCGCGCTCACCCATTGCTGGATGCGCAAATTGCACAGACCAGGCAGGAGCTATCTGAGCTCGACGAGCAGATCAGGAAGCTGCGTGATGAACAGGACATCCTGGGACGTGATCTGGACGGACAGCGACTGCGCCTCAGGCTGCTGGCTGCGGAGGGTGAGGTGGTGACGGCGGAGACGCTGCGTCTGGCCCGTGCCCGAAGGGATGAAGGTTGGGCTGCAATTCGACTGGCCTACGTTGACGGTAAGCAGGCGATGAATCAATTGGCTCTCGGATTCGACGCGACCAAAGCTGCGCCGGATGTCTTCGAGGCGGCGGTGGGTGAGGCGGATCGACAGGCGGATCTGTTGCGCGCCGATGCCAAACGTGCTGCAGGGTTGGAAGAATGTTCCGGACGTATTGAGCAGATGGAAGCGCGCCGCGCTGAAATCGACCAACAAATCAGCTGGCTGACGGCTCAGCGGGGAGATCATCTGACCGCATGGGCGCAACGACTGAACAAGGCTGGTTTACCCGATCTTGCCCCGGAGCCGCTGCGGGAATGGCAGGGACGGCGGGCCGAGGCTCTGCAGGTGGCGGAGCGGGTCGCCCTCTTGCGCGCGGATCGTGACCGATTGCGTGAAGAGGCTGTGGCTGCGGCATCGAACATTGCCGTCGCCTTGCGGACGCTTGGCCATGTTGTCAGCGAGGAGCAGGTTGGAACTGTTCAGGCCCTGCCTGCCCTGATCGGACAGGCGCTTGAATGGGAGCGGAACGCGGTTGAAAGTGACGTTGCCTGGAGTGCCAGGAGCAAGGCGGAACAAGTGCAGCGGGCCGAGCGGAAGCAACTCGACCGTTTGATGAATGAGGTACAGACGGAATTGCAGCGTCACCAATCCGCGTTGCAGGACTGGCATGCTCGGTTGTTCTTGCCGCCGGGTACGGTTTCGGACGCCTTTAAGGTTCGACTCGATGAACTGGATAGTGTGGCCCGCCAGGCTTCCTCGTTGAGCGAGGCGCGGCAGCGTAAGGCGCAGGTGCAGGCCATCCTCGACGATTTGGCTGCGCAATCGAAAGAGGTGGCCGCGTTGGTGTCCGAGCCAGTGCCCGAGGGGGTGGAGGATTTTGCGGATCGTTTGCGCGTCCGCCTGGTGGCCGCTCGAGCCGCCGATCAGGAGCGGAACACGTTGCTACGCGATCAGCGCAAGGCAGAGGACAAGCGAGCGGGTGCTGCGTCCAAACAGGCCGTGCAGGAGGCGGTGTTGGCTGGACTTCGTGCCGCTGCCGGAGTGGTCACCACGGCGGCCTTGCCGCACTGTGAAGAAGCGGCTCTGCAGAAGCGTGAAGCGAAGAAGGCGCTGACTCAGGCGCGACGGCAGATTGAGGATGCTTCTTCGCGCTCCGAAGACGAACTCCGGCAGCTCCTTTCCGGCCGCGACACAATCACGATTGAGAGTGAGCGGGAAGAGTGCCGCGCGGAGATCACGCTCCGCGAGCAGGAACAGTCTGCTGCCCGTCGCGTTGAAGAGCAGGCGCGTTTGGCCCTGAATGCGATCGATTCCTCTGATCGTGCCGCCCTGGCCCGCGAGGCCATGGAATCCGCGGCTGCACGGTATCGCGCTGCCATCAGGCCCTGGGCCAGGCTGAAGCTGGCTCGCGCGCTGTTGCAAGAGGCGTTGAATCGCTTTCGCGAACGGGCGCAGGCTCCCATGATCACCAAGGCCTCGGCCTATTTTGCGCTGGTCACGGGCGGCGACTATGAACGATTGATCACGGACGACATCGGCGGTGAGCCGCGGTTATGCGCCTTGCGTGCTGGCGGCGCTCGCGTCACCATCGATGAAATGAGCGAAGGGACGGCGGATCAGTTGTATCTTGCGTTGCGGCTGGCGGCGCTGGATGTCAGACGGTCCGCGCATCCGCAGATGCCGCTCGTGCTCGATGACGCGCTCATCACATCCGACGACCGGCGCGCGGCCCATATCCTGCGAGCGCTGGCACGTTTTGCCGAAGGTGGCCAGGTCCTGGTCTTCACGCATCATCGCCATCTCTTGGACTTGGCCCGCGAGACGCTCGGCGAACAGGCTTTTACCGGTCACATGTTGTGACGCCGGAGTGACCAGGACCCTGTCCCTGTGGAGCAGCATCCTGGTGCGGTGAGGAAGGAGCGACCATGGAACGTCTAAAAAATAAAGTGGCGATTGTGACCGGCAGTAGCAGCGGGATCGGGAAGGCGATCGCTTTGCGCTTTGCCCAGGAGGGGGCGATGGTGGTGGTCGCGGCGCGGCGGTTTTACAAATGCGAGGAAACGGTGGCTCACATTGAAGCCGCCGGCGGCAGGGCTGTGGCGATACAGACCGATATCAGTGATGAAAGCCAGGTCGAGCAGCTCATTAACCGAACTGTTCAGGGGTATCAGCGGGTGGATATTCTGGTGAACAACGCCGGAATTTTCGGCGGTCGACGGATTGCTGAGACCAGCACCGAGGCGTTTGATGAAGTCATGCGGACGAATGTCCGGGGGACGTTTTTCTGCTGCCGGGCCGGGTTCGCGCAAATGAAAAAACAGGGCGGCGGGACGATCCTGAACATGTCGAGTGTGGCCGGGGTCCAGGCCTGGAGCGGAACCGGGACGTACAGCGCGTCGAAACATGCGATTCTCGCGTTGAGCAAATCGCTGGCGGATGAAGGGCGGCCCTACGGTATTAAGGTCAGCGCCATTTGTCCCGGCGGCGTGGCGGACGAGTTGGTGGATGCGAAGCCGGAGGCACGGGCGGGCAGTGAGAAAATAGACCCCTTCGATGTCGCCGAAACGGCCCTCTACCTCGCCTGCCTGGGTCCGCAGGCGGTGGTGCATCAAGTGGTGGTGGATCGTCTCGGCGCCGATTGGTAGTAGGCTGTTGAAAAAGTCTGCCAGCTGCGTTCTCGCTTCGATCAGAGGCTCACCGTACGAGCATAGTACGATTCGCCTCTTCACTCGCTGCGGCCTTGCTGGACAGCCTTTTTGAACAGCCTACGAGTAACGCGCAACGAAGCACGTCATTGCAGCCGGCTGGCTGTCGTCACCCTGCGCTACACCACCTTGGCGATTGAGTGCAATGGTTTGTGGTTGTGGAACAGGAGCGGCGGGCCAAGCGGCAGGATGGCCCGGCCGGTAAACGCCTGGGTCAGGCTGCCGACGGCATGATAAAAGGCCATCAACCCCACGATCAGATGTCCCCATCCCGGCAAGAGCTCGCTGATGAAATCCAGCCTGGCAAACGTCGTGGCGAGAAACGTCAGCGTAATGACGACGTGTAGCGCGCTGAGTGTGAGATTGCGATAGGCCGTCAAGTAAATCATGACGGCTGAGAAGGCCGCGTATACCAGATTGATGGGCGCATAGAGCACGGCATCGAACTGAAACGTGGAACTGGCACTCACCAGTTTGACGGTGCAGAGGGTGATCCAGAGGAATCCATACATCGTCAAGGCGGTACCGCCCAATTGTTCGTTATATCGAATGTCGGTAATGCCTGCCAGAAGTTGCACCACGCCGCCGAAGATGAGGGCGATCACCAGGGCTCCCACCATGTTTTTGTGTTGAATCCAGCCTAGTTGCGCCACACCCAGCGTCAGTGCGCCGACCGCCAGGCCGAAGAGCCCGATAGCCAGCACATCGATCCGGCGGCTTTGATTGTCTTCGTTCATCGGGCATCCCTTTGCGAGTGGTTGAGAGGACTGGCCTATAGAGGCCCCCAGGGGAGAAAGCGGTCAGTAGCATGCAAGAGCAGCCCGAAAAAAACAAGGGAGAAATGCGGAAGGCTCTGTGAGGAACGAGTCGGCGGTCTGACGATTCAGTTCTGGTCGGGTGGAGGCGGCACGTTCAACGGGGTGGCGGATGCGAGAAATGTTTGCAGCCGTTCGGATTGCACTGGCTGGACGGACAGAAAGTGCACGCCGCAAATTGAACCCCGCGTCCATCGCACTGCGGCGAGGTCCACCAGGATCGGCATTTCCTTGGGTGAAATCATGAGTCGGAGTGAAAGGTAGGTGTTCACGGGCAACTGCCGGCTGGATTCGATCCGGCAACCTTCCAACGAAAGATCCAGCAATCGTCCTTCCCCGGTCGTGTCTGAATGTGTAGAGAGTGAGACCCGATAGTGAACAGTCATAGACATGTGATCTTGTGCATCCCTGAATAAAGTGGGTGATTCCATACGGCTGACCCCTCCCGAAATTCCGCGGTGGGCAAGGTCTCGTCCGGGGTATCTACCCGTCGGCTCCCTGCTGTTAGCCCGACCGTGACAGACGGGGAGCCGGTGCGGACATCAATCGAGCCGGCGAATTGACATACCATGCCGCCAGTACGGGGCGCGATCAGGATAATGTCTCCGACCATTTGGCGGTGGGAAAATCCCTAGGGTATCGGTTCGGCCCTATCGGCCAGATCCCGTCAGCCTGAGTATTGTCCGGCTCCAGTGCCTGCAAACCGGCTTGGCAGGCCAGGTTCCGGCTGCTTGACGAGGCAGTTCAAGGGGAGTGAAGCTTAAGGGTGTCCCGGAGGTGACTATGAAACCGGGGTGACCTTCCTCCGCACGGATTTCTTCGGTTGTTATCCCTTCAGATGTCCGTTGTGCGCCCTCGCGGTTATGTTGTCGGGAGGGCGTTGTTGTTTCGTCAGCCACAAGGAGGTGTCAGTATGAGAGCCTCATTATCCATATTCCTGTTAGCGGTTGTGGGAATCGTAGTTGCTGCGGTGGCATTCGCCAATCCGGCGCTGCTCCCGCAACATCCGGGATACCCGATGGGCAAGGCGACTGACCCGGTCAACGGCCAGGCTCTCGCCAACGATTCAGGGCGTGCCAACGGCGGCGGGGAATCCGCGCTCAGCGGGGCTGCGGCATTCGGTGAACGGCATATGTCGCAGAAACTCCCGATCAACGACCAGAACCAGCGTCTGCTGGAAAAACCGGGCGCCGGCATGTTGCCGAAAGTGCAAGGCCCCAACATCGTGATCGATCCGCCGGTTAAGGAGGCGACGAAGGTGCAGGCCTCTCCGCAATAGCCTGTCGAGCCGTCTCAGACGACGGCAGGTGCTGCAAGGCATGGGCGCAATACGGCGTTCGCCCGTGCCTTGCGGCGCTTTCGGTCATTCCCCGCTCGTTTGATTTTCAGCCCACCGCCTTTTAGAATGCCGCCACGCCTCACGAATTGTTATGCCAATAAAGTCTCGCGCCCAGAAATCTCCCCGCCGCAAGAAGAAATCGTCGACACCCTCCGTCCCGCTCGTGCGCGGGCAGAAACAGCGATTTCAGAACCGCTTGTTGAAGTGGTACAAGGAGCATGGCCGCGATCTGCCCTGGCGAAGGACATCCGATCCCTATCACATCCTCGTGTCGGAAGTGATGCTCCAGCAGACGCAAGTGGATCGGGTGATTCCGAAGTACCATGAGTTTTTGGAGCGATACCCCTCGTTCGCAGATTTGGCCGGTGCGCCGGTCGCGGATGTCAAACAGACCTGGTATCCGTTGGGCTACAATATCCGTCCCGAGCGGTTGCACAGCATCGCATGTGAGACGGTGGCGCGGTACGGGGGACAGTTGCCGAGTGATGCGGAGGAGTTGCTCTCCTTCAAGGGCATCGGGCGCTATACCGCCGGGGCGATCCGTTCGTTTGCGTTCAACGAGGACGCGCCGATTCTCGACACCAACGTGATCCGCGTGCTGCACCGGGTGTTCATCGCCGAAGGTGATCCCAAGGCGCAAAAAGCCGCGCTCTGGGAACTGTCCGAAGCGTTGATTCCGCGCGGAAAAGGGTATGATTTCAACCAGGCGATCATGGACTTCGGCGCGACGGTCTGCACCGCGCGCGATCCCTATTGTCTCCTCTGCCCGATGAAGACGTTCTGCAAGACCTATCCCTTCGAGGGCAAGAAGTCGTAGTGGCGCACCGACAGCGCTTTTGGTGTATGCGTCACGGCGTAGGCGTCATGGGTCAGTATGAAGGTGATCGAGGTTGCGGCGGGTATCATTACGGACGAAGGCCGCTATTTGATCGCGCGCCGTAAGGCGGGTGCGCACCTGGGCGGCCTGTGGGAGTTTCCGGGTGGGAAACGTGAAGTAGGCGAAACACTGGAGGAATGTCTGCATCGGGAGTTATGGGAGGAACTGAACATCCGGATCGGTACCCCGACTCCTTTTCAGATCGTACGGCATGAATATCCCGAGAAGGTTGTGGAACTGCATTTCTTTTGTTGCCGGATCGAAGCCGGTGTTGCGGTCGCGCTGGACTGCGCGGAGCTTCGATGGGTCTATCCTCATGAGATGGCCGCGTTCGAGTTTCCTCCGGCCGACCAGCCGGTTATCGCGGCGCTTCAGCAGGGGAAGGTGTAGAGGCGTATGAAGGTGGTGCTGGATATCGAAACGGTGCAGGCCCCCAGAGAGGAATGGGCGCGGATCGCCGGGCGGCAGCTCACGTCGGACGAGGCCACGTTCGAGGAAACCGGCGGCGATTTGTTTGCGGTCGGGGAGGCGCAGGCGCAGCACCGAGTGGAGGATGAACTCTACGAGAAGTCTTCCTTCGACGGTACGTTCAGCAAAATCGTCTGTATCGGCTTGCTGGAGTTCACGGATAACCTTGAGCCCCGGGGGGCGATGTCCTGGTATGGCGCAAATGAACAGGAGCTGCTGCGCGGTTTCTGGAGCCACCTCGCCCAGGTGCGCCCTTCGCTGTTCATTACCCACAACGGATTGAATTTCGACCTGCCCTTCATTAAAAAGCGGTCGATCATCCACCAGGTCAAGCCCAGTATGGAGATCAATCTGGCCAAGTTTCGCGCGGAGCCGGTGTACGACACCATGGCCATCTGGAGTAACTGGGATAACCGCGGATGGGTCAAGCTGGATGTACTGGCCCGGGCGTTGAATGTTGAGAGCAAATCGGGAAGCGGGTCGCAGGTGGCCCAGATGTGGGCGGACGGGCAGGGCAAGGAGATCGCCCTCTACTGCCTGCAGGATACTTACGTGACGTATGGCTGTTACTGCCGGATGAATTTCCGGCAGCCGATATCGAGAGAGATTGTGCTGTTGAAACCCGAGTTGATCGATGTGGGTTGAGCGGGGTACGCGAACGGTCAGCGAACGGTGAGTTCGGCCTTGTTACGAGTTTCGCGTTTGGGTTGCGTCTGCTGAGTGCTTTTTACTGCTCGAAGTTCCTTGTCCTTCGTTTCCAACTGCATCCGCATCGACTCCAAGTCTCTTCGCAGGGCGCTGATTTTCGCATCCTTACGGGCCATGGCTTCCCGCGCATCCTGCAATTCCTGAAGCGTATCGCTCAATCGTTCGTCCTCGGCGGAATGCACGTTCACCGCAACTTTGTCTGTGATCGATGGTTGGACGGAGGGCTGAGTCTTGGCCGGCTGTTCCGTCGGCATGACGGCTACCGGTCGAGCGGGCATGGTCTGGACCGGTTGAGGCATCGGCGTTACTGGACTTACCGCCACCATCGGCGCCGGTTCCTGCTTTTTGGCAAACAGACTGTAGTCGATCACGAGGGACTTCATCTGCTGCCGCCCCTGGACCACAGCCGGTACTGCCTGCTCAATTTGTCCGGCGGTGGCCGGTGTGATGCTCACGAGACGCGCCGGTCTTCCGCTCCCGAACAACGTCGACTCGACCTTCGCCAGGGAGCCGTTGTGCTCGGTGAGCGTAAGATATAACCGGTCGTTCTTGACGTAAAGGGTGCCCGCGGTGGGTTCAGAGCCTGACCCTGCCGATGAGGATAGCCGGAAAGCGACCACATATTCGGGTTGCGCTTGGGACAACGCTTGGGCTAGCAGGGGAGCAAGATAGTGCACGTCCTCATCGCTGAACACTGCCATCGGCTTGCTGCCATCCACGGGCAGATTCGATAGATCCGTCTGCGCCTCCGCAATCATGACAGCTCGCAACAGGCTGTCGAGGGTAGCGGTATCAATGGAGCTGGGATGGGAGGCTTCAAATTCCCAATCGGCGACTTCTTCGAGCCGGACGGAGCCTTGCGGCTGCGTGGCGGCAGTTTGTTGAATGGAGGAGGGGGCGGAGGAACAACCGGCGGTCATGGCTCCCAGCAGGGTCAATCCGAGGAGTCCGGAGTTCAATGCTTGCGTCAGGGAGGAGCGGGAGCCGTGAGTCAGCATGGCGGTCTTCCTTCTCGGCTGGTCGATGCGGTCGGGAACAGGGGCGGCGCGGCTTCAGGGCGAAGGCGCGGAGCGACGGTTTGGAATTACCAGATCCCCAGGCCCATCATGACGACGCCGAGGGCCATCCATCCGAAGACCCCGACGGCGATGATGGTTTCCAGGCTCATACCCGTAGGGGTTTCTTCTGCATGACTCTGGCTGATCTCTTTCTTCATGATGCGACGTCCTCTGGCTGGGTCGGTGGTTAATGAACCTGGTTTTATGCGGTTGCCAGAATGGACCAAGCAAAGGCTATGCCCTGTTTCCATAGACTTCGGAGGCGCGATTGCGCGTCCCCGTTGAGTCGATACCTGCGATGGATCTTGTGAATGAGGCGTGGCGGCACACGCTGGAAGCGATCGTCTAAGCTATTGATGTTTCAAGGCAGTGAAGTCACTCCACTGAGAGGCAGGTGGTAGCGAGCCAGCGCGCGGGACTGAAAACAGATAAGCGAAGTGATGGCAGAGCGTGTTCTGTGTTTGTCAGTCTGACGTGGGCGGGCGTCTAAATTTTGGCAACGGTTGTACAGGACTGGGCAATGTTGTCCCCTCCACCCTGCAATAAGTGAGTGCCTATCATCCTGCTGCAACCACGGTGCGGCGTGTGGAGACCGGCTTGGTCCGGGTGTCGCATTGTGGGGAGTGCGGATTCGATTCACGACAGGGTAGCACCGGGATCACGCCGCCCCATCAGCACGGCGGCACTTCCGTCGAGGATCGTAACCGGTTGGATGCTGCCGAGTGCGGCAGGGGCGTCGCTCTTGTTCCAAATCACATAGATGCCGGTATCGGTGCGGCCCATCCATTGCTCCGAGGAACGTTTCGAGTCGCCTTCGACCATTACCGGGAGGGTCCGGCCGATCAGCTCCCGATTGATGCGCGCGGTCACAGGGCGTTGCAGGTCCACCAGACGGCTGACGCGTTCACCCTTGACGGCTTCCGGTACATCGTCCGGAAATTTGCGCGCCGCAATAGTGTTTTTCCGCTCCGAATACTTGAACACATAGGCGGAGTGGTACTGCACCTCCTCCACGATGCGATAGGTATCCAGAAACTCCTCCTCGGTTTCCGAGCAGAAGCCGCAAATGATATCGGTCGTCAGAGCGATGCCGGGATGCCGGCGGCGAATCGTTGCGGCAAGGTCCAGGTATTCCTTCCGGCTGTAGGTACGATTCATCAGTTCCAGGATGCGGTCGTTGCCGGACTGCAAGGGCAGGTGGATGTGCTTGCAGATGTTCGGGTGGCTGGCGACGGCATCCAGTAAGGCAGCGGGAAAGTCCTTCGGATGGGGTGAGGTGAACCGGACCCGTTGCACTCCAGGTATTTCGGCGACGGCTAGAATCAGACGGGCGAAATCCCAATCGTCGTACCGGTAGGAGTTCACGTTTTGCCCGAGCAGCGTGATCTGGGTATGGCCGGCTTCTACCGTGGCTTCCACCTCGCGGATGATGCCCTGGGGATCACGCGAGCGTTCCCGTCCGCGGGTGTAGGGCACCACGCAGAAACTGCAAAAGTTGTCGCACCCGCGCATGATGGCAATCCAGGCGTTACAGCCGCCGTCGCGCTCGGGAAGAATGTCGTCGTAGGTTTCGTATTCCGATAGATCGACGGCCAAGCCCCGGCGGGTTACTTCCTGTTCCTCGGCGTTCAGGGCATTCGTCAGCAAGCCGGGCAGCTGCCGGTATCCGTCCGGGCCCACCAGCACATCCACGAGCGGTTGTTTTTCTGTCAGCTCTTCCTTGAGGTTTTGCGCCATACAGCCCAGCACACCGACGACCAGCGGCCGCTGTTCCTTGACGGCTTTGAGTTCGGCGAGGTGGCCGTACACCTTGTTATGCGCATTCTCACGAATGGCGCAGGTGTTCATGAGCATGACATCGGCACGCTCCCGATCCTCGGTAAATTCAAATCCCGCCTTGCGGAGCAAGGTTCGGACGAGTTCCGAATCGTACTCGTTCATCTGGCAACCGAAGGTTTCGATATGGACTGTATGGGGTTTATTGGGCTGTGTCATAGCAGTGGCCTATGCGCGGACGTGGCGGCTGGAGCGGCCAGGTGGCCATAGGCCAAGCCGTCCATCACTCCGGTGATCGTGACTGGGTGGATGGAACCGGCAGCAACGGCCTCGGCCGCGACCGCCACTCGGGTGAAATTGGACGTAGTGCCCGTGCGGAATCCGTCGCGCTCGCCCTGCTCGAACAACACGGAAACCGTGCGGCCGATGTGTCGTTGATAGAAGGCCAGCGTCTTGGTTCGGGATAGTTCGGCCAGGGTCTTGCTGCGTTGCCGGATAGTTGCAGGCGGAATCTGAGGTTTCAGGCGAACCGCTGCCGTTCCCGGTCGGGATGAATAGCTGAACACGTGAAAATATGAAAAGGGAAGTCTGGTGGCTGTCTGCATAGTGTTCTCAAATGCCTGATCATCTTCGCCGGGAAAGCCGACCATGAGATCGGTTCCCAGGCCGAGATCCGGCATCAGCTGCAGGGCCTGCTCGACCAATTCTTCATACTCCCGGACGCCATACCGTCGATTCATGGCGTGTAAGATTCCGTCGTCGCCGCTCTGTAGCGGAAGATGCAGATAGTGGCAGAGCTTTGTCGAGGCGGCCATGTGTTCCAGAAGCCTGCCGGGCACCGTGGTCGGTTCGATAGAGGAAATCCTGATCCGAGGCACTTCGGGAATAGATTCAATCTCTTTCAGCAGGGCAACCAGATCCATTCCTTGATGGGAATATTGGCCGATGTTCACGCCGGTGAGCACGAGTTCTTGATAACCGTGCGCGGCGAGATCGCGCGCTTCCCGCAACACATCCTCGGCAACGCGGCTGCGTTCACGCCCGCGCGCAAACGGAATCAGGCAGAAGCTGCACATGAAGTCGCATCCGTCCTGGATTTTCAGCAGCGCGCGGGTCGAGTCGGAATAGGCGGTGCCGGGCAGGACGAAATCTTCGCGATCGATGGTGCGGCTGTGACGGAGTTCCGGTTCCGGCTGTTTCTGGAGTTTGGCCGGGGCCGGGAGATAGTCCGGCAGATTCATTTTGAACTGAGTGCCGACGATCAGATCAATGCCGGGAACAGTCTCCAGTTGCGCGGCGCCAGTCTGCGCGTAACAGCCGGTGACGGCGACGAAGGCATGGGGCGAGTGGCGCAAGGTCTTGCGCACTGCGTAACGACAATCTTTTTCGGCATTTTCCGTAACGGAACAGGTATTCAAGACCAGCAGGTCTGTTTCCTTGCCGAACTCGACCAGCTGGTATCCCTGGCGCGTGAGGGTATCGGCCAGCATCGCAGTCTCTGACTGGCTGAGGCGGCAGCCCAATGTATGGAGTGATGCGCGCGGCATGCTGGTGGACATCGTGCGCGATTATAAGAGGTGGCGCATCGGATCGGCAAGGTGAGCGTACCGCGAAAAACGCAGGCCAAACGCTTGAACGTGCAATAGGTGGGTGGTAGCATGAACGAAATCGTTTGAGCTGTGGTGTCGGTCGGACTCTGGAACCATGACGAACCATCGCATTGTCGCTTGTGTGATCCTCCTGCTGTGCCTGCTGCTTCCGCCTGCTCAGGGTTGGTCCCTGGAGCCCCTCCCGCTCGAGCCGGATCTGAACAGTCGTCTCGACGAACTCTATGACCATGAGTCGAGAATGTTCATTATGCTGTATTCGCTGCATGGCGACGGGAAGGTCGATTACGTGACGGGCCGCCTGGTGCAGGAATACACCAGGAGCAACTATGGCAACCCGGTCTATTACACCGAGCAATATCCGTTGTTTTATTGGTGGAACCACACGATGTTCAATGACCCGGATCAGGACGGGGTGAACGGGAACGAGCGGGTCTACCAGGAAGATATTGAATTCGACATTGCGCGGTATAAGCCCTGCGTCTTCAACGGCCAACCCTGCTAGGGCAGGCTGATCGAAAAAGCCGCCAGCGGCGTTCTCGGTCGTGCGCCTCCTTGTAACGTACCAGAGGGTACGCTTCAGTCGTCGCGCTCCCTGCGGCCTTGCTGGACGACTTTTCCGACCGGCCTGGCGCGCTCATAACGCTTCTTTCTCCATAGTTAATAATCTCGTACAGCATTATCTGGCACACCGATCTCTCCTCACCTCGCTCATTCAAACACCAGCACCTGACAGGGAGCTCGATGGAGCACCGCATGGGAGACGCTGCCCAGGACGAACCTGGTTATGCCCTGTCTGGCGCGTGAGCCGACCATGATCAGATCCACTCCGAGTTTCTCCGCTTCGTGGAGAATCATGGTAAGGGGAGTTCCCAGAACGCTGGCACTCCGGGTCGTATACCCCTGTGCGCGAAGTTTGCCCGCCACGTCGTCCACGAATTCCCGGGCATGGCGAAGGGCCTGCACCTCCAGCTTTTCGGCCGCACTATCGTCCACTGGCCATGGCGGGCGCGTCGGCGGGAGCACGGCTAGAAGATTGATGTTCACCGGTTCCTGAAATGGTTGTTTCCCGAGAAACCGAAGCGCGGCCTCGGCATCCGATGGGCCTTGGAGCGGTAGGAGGATCTGTTTCAAATCGCGGAGCGAGCCGTGCAAAATCAGTTTGGCGCAGAGAGCCATGCTCAAGATGCGATGAGACACGCTGCCGAGCACCCGTTCTTTTACCGGCCCCAAGCCCCTAGCTCCCATGACGATCAGATCTGCATGGTGTGCCTCGACTGCCGAGACGATCTTTTCCGCCGGTGACCCTACTTCCAGCACTTTCACCACAGGCCCGCTGTGGAGCGGGAGGAGCGATTGGATCCGCGTCAACAACTGCTCGCCATCTTCTTTCATGCTGCGTTCCAATTGCGCGTACAGTTCCTGGGCGACTTCAGGAACCATCATCGGGTAGGCGGGGCGAGGGGCATCGACTACATGCAGGAGCGTCAGCTCGTCTGCACGGCGTAAGTACTTGAGCGCTCTGACCGCTTCATACGAATGGTCGGACCCATCGACTGCGAGGAGAATCTTCATTGCCGGAGCTCCTTTGTTCTGTGCGGTGCCGGGGAGAGGTAGCGTTGAAACCAGCGGAGCGCCTCTTTGGCGACCTGCTCAAGCGTACCGGGCTCCTCAAAAAGATGGCTGGCTCCCGGAATAATGATGAGGTCCTTCTGGCAGGTGAGTTGATTCATCGCCTCCTCGTTCATGCCGATGACCGGGCCATCGTCGCCGCCGACGAGCAGCAGGGTCGGTGCGGTGACGCGGCTGAGATAAGGGCCTGCGAGATCGGGCCGTCCGCCGCGTGAGACGACTGCGCCGACCGCTTGTGGCTCGCGAGCCGCTGCCTGCAGGGCTGCCCCGGCTCCCGTGCTGGCGCCGAAGTAGCCGAGTCGTAGTCCGCTGGTTTGAGCATGTGTGTGTAACCAGGCCTGGGCAAGCAGCAGGCGATCAGCCAGGAGATCGATATTGAAAATTTTCCGCTGATCGTCGGCTTCCTCCGGCGAGAGCAGATCCAGCAGTAATGTTGCGAACCCGCCCGCTTCCAGGACGCGGGCCACGAACTGGTTGCGGGGGCTGAACCGTCCGCTCCCGCTGCCGTGGGCAAAGGCAATGATGCCCCGCGGCTGTTTGGGGAGGCCGAGGATCCCGTCGAGTGCAACTCCGTCGCCGGTGATCGTAAGCTGAAAGATGCTCTCCGTATTCATGCGTGTGGTCGAATCACGTCGTCGTGATGGTGCGAACGGTCAGTGGCATTCCGTCGGGCAAAAGAATATGAGATATAGGGCGACGGCGACGCCCACGAGTAGAGCTCCAAGCAAGAGCCAATGCGTTCGAGACATAGGGCTTTCCTTTCGATCAGTCTTTGAGCAAGAGGAATGCCATCAGGGAGGTGGGGTGGAAATCCATGCGCTGTGCGCGTGGACCAGCGCCTGCACCGACTACAGCGGCATTCAGTAATCTCCGTTGACCATCCACTGTTTCGCGCCTGATCAGCCTGTTGGAATCTGTGGCGTTCCGCTACAGGGGGCTTTGTGAGGCTGTAGCAGGACACCACCGGAATGGTTCGGTAGTTGATGGTGTATGCCCAAAGGCGTATGAATCATAGGCAAACCGGGCTGTTCGCGTTGAGTTATCGGCCTGTGTTGATGGCATCGGCCTTGCTGATGATATCGAAGAGGAGCGTGGGGGAGATGTGATGGCAGATCGTTTGTTCACGAAGATTCTGGTTCCGGTGGATTTCTCGCCCTGTTCCGAAGAAGCGTTCCGGATCGCCCTATCGTTTGCGCGGTCGTATCAGGCAGAGGTGCTCCTGCTCCACGTGGTCGATACCAAGAGTCTTGACGCGCTGAATCGGCTCGGTTTGGCACCTGCTTCAGATGTCGCAAAACAGAAAAAACAGCTCCATCACTTCGCCCGTCTGAATGCTCGGGAATTGCTGGCCCGGGATGAGGCGAAGGGGATAAACATCAAACGGCTGCTCGCCGATGGCTGTCCCTTTGAGGAGATCGCGAGGACGGCGCGGGTGGAGGGGGTTGATTTGGTCGTGATGGGAAGTTATGGAGGAGCGGTGGGCGGTGTGGATAAGATCTTCTTCGGCAGCACGGCGGAGAAGGTGGTCAGGACGGCTGGTTGTCCGGTCCTGACGGTTCCGTTGCCCGTCAAACGAACGAAGGTGCGCACCAGCAAGAGTTCATCATAAGGAGGCATGGTTATGGGTGTGAAAAAGAGGGCGTCGGTTTTGAGCGGGGGGCGGGTTTGGCTGGCAGCCTGTTTTGTTTTGGCGCTCTGCTCCCAGGGCGGAGCTCAGGCGGAGCAGCGGATTGAGGTGGAGATCCGGGATTTTGCCTTCGTCACCAAGCAGATTCCCCTCCGACTGGGAGTCGCGACGGTCATCGCCATCACGAATGAGGATCAGGAACGCCACGATTTCGGTTCGACCATGTTCGACGGAATTCCGACGCGTGTCGAGTCCGGAGGGATTGTGTCGTACGGCAGGGGCATCAGCGGGATTTTTTTAGACGGGAAGAAGTCAGCGGTGGTTCGCTTCACCATGGAGCGGCCGGGGCGACATGAGTTCCGTTGTTCCATCCATCAGAACATGAAAGGCGAACTCTTGCTCTTGAATGTGGAGGCGGCCTAGGTCATGGCACCTCTGATCAAGCGTGTGCTCTTCGCGACGGATTTTTCGGCTTGCGCCGATCGTGCCATGGGTTATGCCTTGGCCCTGGCCGGCGCATGGAAGGCCGAACTTTGTGTAATGACCGTCCTTGAACTTTATCCGGGGATGGACCCGGAGTACACCGTCAATAAGATGTATCTGGACCATCTGCGTAGCGAAGCCAATCGTCAGCTGGTGTCCGTAGAGGCGCGGGCCAAGGCGGCGGGTCAGCCGATCACGACGCGTATCGAAACCGGCATTCCGAGTCAGGCCGTTCAGACGGTTGCCGAAGGAATCAGGGCGGATTTGCTGGTGGTCGGCACGCATGGACGCACCGGGCTGGACCATGTGTTGATCGGCAGCACGGCGGAGCGGGTGGTGCGGATGGCGCCCTGTCCGGTCCTCGCGGTGAAGGCCGGCAAGAACGGGGCGACCGGTGCGGCGGCGACGTCGGCCATCAAGCGAATCGTGGTTCCGATCGATCTGTCCACCTGCTCGCTGGATGCGTTGGAATATACCGTCCAGTTCGCGAACCCCCTCGGGGCCACGATCACCATCCTCCATGCCATGGAACCGGTCGCGTACGGTTTGGATTTCAGTTTGAGTCATGCGAAGGAGTGGAAGGAGCAGCGGGACTACCTGGAGAAACGCCTGAGCATACTGTCCGCCTGTCTGACTGCCCACGGCATTCAGGCCGATCATGTGCTCAAACCCGGTTTGCCGGCCGATTCGATCGCCTCCTATGTCACCCAGCAGGGGTTCGACTTGATGATCATGGGGACGCATGGGCGGCGCGGAATTTCGCATGTTCTTGTTGGAAGTATCGCCGGCGCGATGCTGCGCCATGCGCCCTGTCCGGTCCTGACGGTTCGTCAGTTCAACTTCGGCGCAGACTATCAGCGTATCGTCCCGCAGGGAAACACGTAACCGGTCCGTTCTCAGGAAGGAGTCCTCCCATGAAGCCCAAGGTGAAGAAAGCGTCTGTGGTGAAAGCACCTCCCCGGGCTGCGGTGCGGTCCGCGGCCAATCCTATCGAATTGCCCGACGGAATGTGGGAGCGCATTTCGCAGAAAGCGTTCGAGCTGTGGAAGGAGCGGGGCTCCCGCGAGGGATACGCGTTGCAGGATTGGTTGGATGCGGAAGAAGCCGTCATGGAGGAGATCCATGAAGCTCGCGAATGAGCGGGTCGCCGGGCGTTCGGTGCCGGTCACCAAGGACCTGGACAGGCTGCTGTCGAGGCTTGATCGTCTGTCCATGGCGCCGGGTTTCGCTCAGCAGCGGCGGATTGCATTCAGCCGCGCCTTGCAGGTGTACGTGGAGCTGGGGAACCAGTCGCCGCTGTCCCCGCTGCCGGAAGAGGTGGAGCTGGCGGATCTGCTGCTCTACGCCGATTTTTATCCGGAAGACGGGCAGCTGACTCTCATCGAACAATTGCGCGACGTCATCACCGAACACATCCCGGAGGAGGAACGCGTTTGGCTTGATCCGCTGAAACATTCGTACCTGGATCTGGTCGAAGTCCTGCCGGTCCAGTCCGCATCGGCTCGTCGAGGTTTGCGGTCGATCGGGAACGGTCGTTTGTATGAGATTCCCGCTGACGATATGGGGTTGGACGTGGAAAACGGGCAGGTGTTGTTCACTCGACTGGTTCGCGAGCCAGGTGATCCGGAGAGCACCCGGGCTGTCCTGGCCGGTCCGGTCTTGGTGCTGTCGGCCGAGGATGCGCGTGCGCTCTACGAAACGACGGGGGAAGAGCGCCGCGAGATGGAAGTCGTGGGCGGATCATTTGAACTGGGCGACTGGCCGGAATTCGCCAAGCGATTCGGGCATCTCCTCTTGAAAAATTTTGCGCGCATGCGGCTCTCGGCGCTGGTTGAGGCGGTGAGCGAGATCCGTTATCGGACGACCGATGGCGCGCCGTACTTTTATGTGATGGCGCTCTACGAACATCATGAATTTACGTTTATCGCGGGAAGCATGGCTGAGCTGGAAGGATGGAAGGAAGAAGCTGTGGTTTCTGCCGGTGGCCCTGTTCCTTCACGCAAGCTACGTCGATTTCTCCAGCGCCGGAATGATGATGCTTCGAAGGAGATCGCGACGGCGAGGGTGACGGTCACTGCTACGGAACTTTTCCTGGAATGTGATAACCGGGAGCGGCTTGATACGGTCAAACATAGTCTGGCCGCCGCCTTTGGTTTTTCGCTGCACTTCCGCGGTGAAGCAGTACAACCGCCCGCTCGCCAGGTTACCCAGGAGGAATTGTCTGCGGTGGAGCCGTTGACGGTCGTCGTGACGGCTGAAGAGGATCAGATCCTGGTCAGCGCGTTTCTTCAAGCGGTCTATCTGGAATGGGCCGATCGGGAGTCGCCCGTCTTAGGAGGGGAGACCCCCAGCCATGTCATGAAGACCCCTGGGGGCCGGGCGAAAGTGGCCGCCCTCATCGATGAAATGGAGCGCTGTGACTTCGGTCTCCTTCGGACCGGCGTGGCGGCGTTCGATTACAACAGGCTCCGCGCGCATGTGGGGCTTTCCTGAGGGGGAGCGTTCGTTGTGAAGGGTGGGGAGTACGGTACTACTTCTTCCTCGAAAGGCGAGCGACGAGAGGCAGGCATTCCTATGCAAGACCAGGTGAAGGAAATTCTTGCCGGCGTTCAGGGGCAGCCACCCAACATCCTCAAGACGCTGCTGGCCTTGCAGGAGCGGCTCGGGCATGTGCCGGTGGAGGCCATTTCCCAGATCGCTCACACGTTGCACACCACAACCGCGCAAGTCGCCGGGGTGCTCTCCTATTACCCCGATCTGCGAGTGACCGCTCCCGGGCGGCACCTCATCAGAGTATGTATGGGCGAATCGTGCTATGCCAACTGTTGCGGCCGGCTCTTGCGAGAACTGCAGGATCGTCTCCGTATCGATGTGGGCGAGACTACTGCCGGCGGTAGATTTACGCTCGACACCATGTCCTGTGCCGGGAACTGCGCCGTCTCTCCGACGATGATGATCGATCGCGATCTGTACGGGCGCGTGCTGCCGTCGGAGTTGGAGACGGTGCTGGAGCGATACCGGTAAGATGAGCAGCGTGACACGACTGTATTTGTCCAGTGATACCTCTGCCCGGGCCGCCGGCGCCGGCCTTCTGGCGGATGCCTGGTCCGAACGTCCCGATGTGCAACTCATTCGCACCTCCTCCCGCGGGGCGTTTTTCCTCGAGCCGATCGTGGAGCGGGATAGTCCTGCCGGGCGGGTAGCCTGGTTCAACGTCACGCCTCAAGACCTGCCCTCCATTCTGTCTGGAACCGGTGGTACAGCGGTGCAGGCCATTCCATTTTTGACGCAACAAACCAGGTTCACCTTCGCCAACTTTGGCGAGACGGAGCCACTGGCCCTGGATGAATACCAGGCGCGCGGCGGCCTGACCGGGTTGGAAGCAGCCCTTCGGATCGAGCCTGATGCCATCATCGAAGAACTGCGAATCTCGCAGTTACGCGGGCGCGGCGGGGCCGCCTTTCCCGTGTGGAACAAGTGGAAGGTCGCGCAACAGGCCAAGGCTGTAGGGAAATATGTGGTGGCCAATGCGGATGAAGGGGATGCGGGAACCTATTGTGACCGGATGATTCTGGAAGGGGATCCGTTCCGGTTGTTGGAAGGCATGTTGATTTGCGCCAGAGCCATCGGGGCCGATCGGGGTTATGTCTATTGCCGACAGGAGTATCCGGCGGCGGCGGCGATATTGCGCGCGGCCATTCAAAAAGCCGACGAGGCGGAGTTGTTGGAGTTGGACGGCGAACCGTTTCTCATCGAGGTGGTCGAGGGAGCCGGATCCTATGTCTGCGGCGAGGAGACGGCGCTCCTGGAATCGCTGGAGGGAAGGCGGGGTGTCGTGCGCGCGCGACCTCCCTATCCGGCACAGTCCGGCCTGTACGGACAACCGACGATCGTCAGCAATGTGCTGACCTTTGCGACGGTCCCCAATATTCTTTCGCGTGGCGGCGCCTGGCATGCGTCATTGGGAACTGAACAGTCCCGTGGCACCATTGCTTTGCAACTGGGCGGACGGGTGAAACATGCGGGACTGGTGGAGGTGCCATTCGGATTAAGTCTGCACCAGGTCTTGGAGCAGTTCGGCGGAGGCATGGCGCCGGGCTCGCGCTTCAAGGCCGTGCAGGTCGGTGGACCGCTGGGGAGTCTCTTCCCTGCCTCCGGGCTGGACATACCGATTTGTTATGACGCGTTTGCCAAGGCCGGCGCCGTACTGGGGCATGGCGGCATCGTCGTGTACGACCATGAGACGGATATGGTGGATCTGGCGCGGCACTTCATGGCGTTTACCGCCGACGAGTCCTGCGGTAAGTGCACGCCCTGCCGCATCGGCTCCGTGCGCGGACGCGAAATCCTCGAACGGATTCAAACCGGTAGTGGAACGGTGGATGATCTCGAGCTGCTGGACGATCTGGGCGAAACCATGAAGCTCGCCAGCCTTTGTGCGCTCGGCGGGCGCGCACCCTATCCGGTGCTGACCGCGATCGAACATTTTTCCGCCGAATTCCGGAGCAAGCTGAGATCGTGAAGGGCATCACGTTAAACGTGACACAGGAGCCTGTTGCGTGAGGCCTCTCTTGACGACCCACGAGATTCAAGGAACAGCCAGGTGAAGCTAAGCATTAATGGGCGGCTCGTGGTGGCCTCGCCGGGCGACACAGTGTATGGCGCGGCGAAGAAGGCCGGCATTGCCATTCCCGGACTCTGTACGTCGGACCACCTGGCGCCGTTCGGTTCCTGCCGGCTGTGTCTCTGCGAGGTCGAGGGTCAGAGTGGCACACCGGCCTCCTGTACGACGCCGGTACGCGAAGGCATGGTCGTTCACACGGAGAGTGAACGCCTCAACCGGCTCAGGAAACATCTCGTCGAACTGTATCTGTCCGAACAACCGGAGGGAGATCGCGCGCCGGAGTCTTTGCAGTGGTTGGGCAAGACACTGGGCCTGACGCAGGTCCGCTATCCGCAACCCTCGACCAGGATGGATACCGTCGATCGCTCCAACCCGTTTTTTACGTTCGACAATGCGGCCTGTATTTCTTGCGCCCGTTGCGTGAGGGCCTGTGATGAAATCCAGGGAACCCATGCGCTGACGATGCTGTATCGGGGCTTCGCGAGCCGGCCGGTCGCAGGCGCTGCGCCGCTGGCGGGGGAAGCCGCCGGCTTCGCGTCGTCCAATTGTGTGTCCTGCGGCGCCTGCGTAAAGGAATGCCCCACCGGCGCGCTCATCGAAAAAACCGTTCACGATGCGGGTCCGCCTGTTCGCTCGGTTCGCACCACTTGCGCCTATTGCGGAGTGGGCTGCGCCTTCGAGGCGGGTGTGCGGGATGAGCGGGTCGTACGAATGGTGCCGGCGGATGACGGGCCATCAAATCAGGGTCATGCCTGTATGAAGGGCCGATTCGGCTGGACGTACAACTATGCGCCCGACCGGCTCCGCGCGCCGTTGTTGCGGCAGGGCGACCAGTGGGTAGAGATTTCCTGGTCTGCGGCGCTCGATCGAATTGCGGACGAGTGGACCAGGATCAAGGACGCTCACGGATTGGATGCCCTGGCGACGATATCTTCGAGCCGCGGGACGAACGAAGAAAATTACCTGTTCGGCAAATTCATGCGCTGCGTGATCGGCAGCAATCATATCGACAATTGTGCCCGCGTCTGCCACAGCGCGACTGTGACCGGGATGATGGAGACACTCGGCGCGTCGGCGGCGACCAATTCCATCCGGGATTTGGACCTGGCGAAGCTGATCCTGGTGGTCGGGGCCAATCCTACCGAGTCGCATCCGGTGTTGGGTGCGCGTATCAAGCAGGCGGCGCGGCGCGGCGTGCCGTTGATCGTAGTCGATCCCCGGCGGACTGAATTGGCTCGCCTGGCCGATCTCCATCTGCAACTGCATCCCGGCACCAATGTGGCGCTGCTCAACGGGATCGGGCATGTGATTGCCAAGGAACACCTTGTCGATGCAGCGTTCGTGCGTGACCGGACCGAGGGAATCAGCGATTGGTTGAAGGTGGTGGAGGATTGCACCCCGGAGGTGACCTCGCGTCTGACCGGCGTGCCGGCGCATCTGATCACCGAAGCGGCGCGACGATACGCGAAGAGCGGCGGCTCGATGGCCGTTCACGGCTTGGGCATGACCGAACATCGCTGGGGAAGCCACGGGGTAATGGCGTTGGTGAATCTCGCACTGGCCACCGGAAACATCGGCAGACCCGGAACCGGCATCAATCCGTTGCGTGGGCAGAACAATGTACAGGGTGCGTGCGATGTGGGATCTTTGCCGACCTATTTTGCCGGCTATCAGCCGTTCGACAATCCCGAACTGGCGGCGGCGCATGTTGCGGTTACCGGTCGGCCCTTGCCCACTGCGCGGGGCATGAAGACGCCGGACATGTGGGATGCGGCGCTGGCGGGGACACTCAAGAGTCTGTGGATCATCGGGTATGACGTGGCTCAGACCGACCCGAATTTGAAAAAGGTCCATGCGGCGCTCAAGAACCTGGATTTCCTCATCGTGCAGGATTTGTTTCTCAGCGAGACGGCCAAGCTGGCGCACCTCGTGATTCCCGGCGCCTCGTTTCTGGAGAAGGACGGAACGTTCACCAATCTGGAGCGGCGCATTCAACGCATCAGAAAAGCCGTGGAGCCGCCCGAAGGTGTCCTGCCCGATTGGCAGGTGGTGTGCGAAGTCTCTGCGCGTATGGGATATCCCATGCGCTATTCGCATCCCTCCGCCATCATGGACGAGATCGCGCAGCTGGCGCCGATGTTTGCCGGAGTGTCGTTTGATCGCCTGGATGCGGCGGACGGGTTGCAGTGGCCCGTTCCCTCGAAAGAACATCCCGGCACCTCGTTGATGCACGAGCGGTCGTTCCCCAAAGGAAAGGCCAGCTTTGTGGCGGTGGACTATCTGCCGCCGGGCGAAGCGCCGACCGAGGCCTATCCGCTGGTGTTGATCACCGGCCGGGTTCTGCAACATTACAACTGTGGTGCGCAGACGAGGCGAACAGAAATCATGCAGGTGGTTGATACGGATGTGCTGGAAATCCATGCCCTCGATGCGGCGCGATTGGAACTCCACAACGGTGATCTGGTCCGGCTCGTCAGTGCGCGCGGCGAAGCGAAGCTTCCGGTAATGGTCAGTGAACGGGTGCAACCGGGCGAACTGTTCACGAGTTTTCACTTCCCGGATACCGACCTGAATGTGCTGCTGTCCTCAAGCGCAGATGAAAGCTCCAAGTGCCCCGAGTATAAAGTGTCCACGGTGCGAATCGAAAAGGTGCTGCCCAGCGGTACTGCCTCTGCCTCGATGCATGTGATGTTGATCACATGACGCCTGAACTCTCCACCCCTCCTGCCGGTTCCGTTGCCGATGCCTATCCGCCGCCGGAAATTGCAGCGCGTGTCTGCAAGCTGGGTCTGGCCAAGGTCACCACGTCTGTGCCGACGATGGTGGCGCTGGCTGTGCTGGCCGGAGCCTTCATTTCGCTGGGAGCGCTCTCTTACACGGTGACGATCACGGTCGGGAAGGATGGCCCGGCGCTGCCGTTCGGGCTTCTGCGCGTGGCCGGGGGGATCACATTCAGCCTGGGGCTGGTGCTGGTGGTCGTGGGAGGGGCCGAACTCTTTACCGGGAATAATTTGATTGCGATGGCCTGGGCCGTCGGCTGTGTGCAGACGCGTCAGGTGGTGAGGAACTGGATCTGGGTCTATCTTGGCAATCTGTTGGGCGCGGGCGGGACGGTGGTGCTGGTGTTGCTGGCCGGGGTGCACCTGCTGGGAGACGGCGCGGTGGGGGAGACGATGATCCGCATCGCGCGGAGCAAGATCGCACTCGATCCGCTGTCGGCGTTTGTCCGCGGCATTCTCTGCAATGTGTTGGTCTGTCTCGCGGTCTGGTTGTGTATGGGCGCGCGGAGCGTGGCGGATAAGATTCTGGCCATCGTGTTTCCCATCAGCGCCTTCGTGGCCTGCGGCTTCGAACATTCCGTGGCGAATATGTTTTTCCTGCCGCTGGGAATTGCCCTGGCGGCCGGAGGCGCGGCGCCGCTGTCACTGGCGGGGGCGCTGGGCAACCTGGCGCTGGTGACCCTTGGGAACATCATCGGCGGGACGGTCCTGGTCGCGCTGGTCTACTGGTTTATCTATCTCCGGACTGATTCGCCCGCAACATGATGGTCTCGGCTACGGCGGGACCTGTCACAGCAGGGGCCAGTGCCTGCGTCAACGGGCTTCCAGACCTTCTTTGATGGCCTTGGCCACATCCCCGCATTCCGTCACCACTTCGACGCGGTATTGCGGGCCGGGGCTTCGCGGCGTGCGGTTGGCGACACAGGACTCGAAGTCCTTGATCGCGCTGTTTTCGAAGGTGCGACTCCAGATTTCCGACACGCGCGTGCGCTCATCCTGTTGATGCTGGTCGATCGCCAGCCAGCCGACCAGTGCAATCCCCGCGACCAACAGAGCCATGCCGAGCAGTTTCACCGGCTTGCTGCGCAACACCTTAAGGAGAAAATACAGGGCTGCTCCGCCTACAAGAAGCGCCGCCACGACGGCGATCGCCATTTCCGTCGGCGACAGTTCGAGGTAGCGGGAATTCCACGTGAAGCCTAAGTTTGTCACGTTCATCTCATCCTCTCCCTTTGGCTTCTTATACCAGTTCAGCTATACAAAAGCCTCCCTGAAACATGCCCGGCCGAATCTGTCGAGGGAGGGCTGGGGCATTTGCGTATGCCGTATCAGAAACGGCAGATTGAGTCTGCCTCGACCGTGTGCCGATCGCAAGAGAGGGAATCACGATTCTGGTGCCCTCAGCCTGTGCGGCAGTGGTATGCTGCACCTCGTGAGCTTCTAGCCCCGCTGATCGCATGAACCAGTCATCCATTCGCGCATATCTGACTCCACGCCTCGGCATCATGCTGCCGTTGGGGTTTGCCTCCGGGCTGCCGCTTGCCCTCACCGGCGGGACCCTGCAAGCCTGGCTGACCGAAGCGGGGCTGGACCTGACGACCATCGGCCTGTTCGCCTATGTCGGACTGCCTTACACGCTGAAATTTCTCTGGGCCCCGGTGATGGACCGGATTGTGCCGCCCTGGCTCGGTCGCCGGCGCGGCTGGATGATCGTGACCCAAAGCGGTCTCGCTCTCGCGCTGGCCGTGATGGCCTTGATTGGCCCTACAGAAGGCGCGCAGGTGTTCGCCGCCTTGGCATTGGCAGTCGCCTTTCTTTCCGCCTCGCAAGACATTGTCTTCGACGCCTATCGGACCGACGTCCTGAAACCGGAGGAACGGGGTTTGGGGGCCGCGACCTGGGTGATGGGGTATCGCATCGCCATGATTGCCTCGGGCTCCCTCGCATTGATTCTGGCCTCGCGCATGAGTTGGTCGGTCGCCTACCTATGTATGGCCGGCGTGATGGCGCTGGGAGTCGTGACCATTCTCATGAGTCCTGAGCCGGAGGATGCGCAGGTTGCGCCCAAGTCGATGGCGGAAGCGGTCTGGGGGCCGCTGACGGAATTTCTTGCGCGTCCCATGGCGGTGGCGCTGTTAGCCTTGATCGTGTTGTACAAACTCGGTGATGCGTTCGCCGGCGCGCTGACCACGTCATTCTTGCTGCGAGGCATGCAGTTCTCATCGGAAGACATCGGAGTCGTCCGCGCGTTCGGGATGGGCGCGACCATTCTCGGCGCGTTTATCGGCGGCGGCTTGATGCCGCGCTTGGGCCTTTTTCGCGCACTTTTTTTATTCGGAATCTTGCAGGCCCTGTCGAACCTGGCCTTTATGTGGTTGGCCTGGGCCGGGAAGAACTACACGGTGATGGCCGTTGCGGTCGGAGTGGAAAACTTCACTGGCGGCATGGGGACGGCGGCCTTCGTGGCGCTGGTGATGTCTCTTTGTAACCACCGCTATACCGCGACTCAGTTTGCGCTGCTCTCCTCCGTCGAAGCCCTCGGTCGCGTATTTCTCGGGTGGCCTGCGGCGAAACTGGTGGGCCTAGCCGGGTGGGGACCGTTTTTCTTCGTGACATTCCTGGCCGCATTGCCGGGACTGTGGCTCTTGTGGTTTCTGCGCAAGCCGGTCGCGCAACATGCGGAACTCAATTCACACCGGGGCGAAGTCGAAGCCTCCTGCTGACGGCTTTCCAAAGCTTTCTCGCGGAGCGTATCACCAGGATGGTCGAACCGGCTGTCTGGTTCTATGCTCCTAAGACTTCACTCTCCGCTGCAGAAACAAGACGAACAGCATCAGGGTCGGGAGCGGCGCCAGGGCAAAGGGCACGAGCCAGAGCAACACGTTTTTCCCGCGCACGCGGGCTTGATCGAACATCCAGATAAACACCCACACCAGCAGGCCGATATAGTTCACGGCCATCCAGCGGGTGGTGTGAATTTTCAAGCCGCTGATCGTTTCCGGCTCCCCTTGAATAAGAAAGAGTCCGATGAGCAGGACGAACCCTGCCAGCAGGCCGGTGACAAGGCGTTTACTCCACACGAACATGGTCGCTCCTTCCGTTGACGGTCGACTCGGCGCGATCGAATCGCTGCGCCGGGTCAGGGTTCCATTCCTTAGAAATCGGGCGTAAGCTAAACAGACGGGGTGTATTTGTCAAACCAGCATGGGGCTTGTGACCCGCCAATCATCATGGTTGGCGCGTGGTCGATGAAGGTGTCTGCGTGAGTACTGTGACCTTGGCCGGAGTAGTGGGGAGTTTGATGGTTGCCGTCTGGTTGGCAGCAACCAATCCGACGATGGATGGGTACCTGCATTTTGTCGAGACTCGCCTGGCGGCTGAGATCGAAAAGATGGATCAGTCCGGCCCCGGGCGCGACCGCGATCTCATCCGAGCCATTTTTCGGGCGCAAGGCCCGAAGCTCGTGGAAGGGGTTGTCCGGCCGAACACGACACGCAATAACTGGGGCTTGCTCAGTCTGTTTGAAACCAATGTGCTGGATCAACCGGTGCTGGTGCTCGGTGTAGCCGGCCACTTTGTGCCGTTACGCGGGGTCGAGGAGGCGACAGTAAAGGTCGGTCGGCTCGCTTTTTGACCTGTGCCAGCATTTTTCTCACCCCCTTGAAAAAAACCTTCCTCCACAGGCACCGGTTGGCTGTGGATAACCGTGTGAAAAGTGACAAAAACCAGCATCAAATCTAGCGGAGACGCTATCACCAGCTTATCCCCACTAATCACAGTTGTGCCACAACATTTTGTTTGACAAAAAATTGGGATCACTATATCTAGTATGCAATGCAGTCGAGAGAGTTTGCCGAAGAGAATGTAGCTCTGGATGGACAAGCCTCTTTTCCCGTCCCAACCAATACACACTTGCCGTCCGGCATCTGCACCGAACGTTAGGCACCTGTTAAGGAGGAACCAGTGAGGATTGAACGAAGATTCACCAAGCGTGGGCAGAGCCCCTATGAGGGTCTTGCGTTCGTAAAACGTTCCTCGGAGATCCGGAATCCAGACGGATCGACCGTGTTCAAGTTGGACCATATCGATATCCCGGAACATTGGACGCAATTAGCGATCGATATTCTGGCGCAAAAGTATTTCCGGAAGGCCGGCGTCCCGCAAGTCCACGAGGATGGCACGCCGGTGGTGGATGCCGCGGGCAAACCCGTGCTGGGCGGCGAGCGTGATTCCCGCCAGGTGTTCAACCGGTTGGCCGGTTGCTGGACCTTCTGGGGCAAGAATCACGGCTATTTCAAAACGCCGGAAGATGCCACCGCCTTCCACGACGAGATGTGCTACATGCTGGCCTATCAAATGGCCGCTCCCAACAGCCCGCAGTGGTTTAACACCGGGCTGCACTATGCCTACGGACTGTCGGGGCCGGCGCAGGGCCACTTCTACGTCGATCCGAAATTGGGCGAGGTGGTGCGGGCGACGAACGCCTTCGAGCATCCGCAGCCCCATGCCTGTTTTATCCAGTCAATTGAAGACGATCTGGTTAATGAGAACGGCATCATGGACCTGTGGGTGCGTGAAGCACGCCTCTTCAAGTACGGGTCCGGCACCGGCACCAATTTCTCGCGGTTGCGCGGCGACGGCGAATCCCTGTCGGGCGGCGGGCGTTCCTCCGGCCTGATGTCGTTCCTGAAAATCGGCGATCGCGCCGCCGGGGCAATCAAGTCGGGCGGCACCACCAGGCGCGCGGCCAAGATGGTCTGCTTGGATCTCGATCATCCGGATATCGAAGAGTTCATCGATTGGAAAGTCGTCGAAGAGCAGAAGGTGGCCGCCATGGTTACCGGCTCCAAGATTTGTGCACAACGGCTTAATGCCGTGCTCAAGGCCTGCCAGTTAGTCGATGCGCAGGGACTGGCTCATGTCGAACTGGATATGAAACAGAACCAGGTGTTGCGCGAGGCCGTGACGGCGGCCCGGCGCGACATGGTGCCGGAAGCGTATATCCACCGCATGTTCGACTATGCAAAGCAGGGCTACACCCATTTCGTGTTCCACGAGTACGACACCAATTGGGACGGCAAGGCCTACCAGACCGTCTCGGGACAGAACTCCAACAACAGCGTGCGTATTCCGAACGGCTTTTTCGATGCGTTGGAGCGAGACGGCGATTGGGAATTGCGCCGCCGGATCGACGGCAAGGTCAGCAGGACGATCAAGGCCCGGGACCTCTGGGACAAGATCGCCTGGGCAGCCTGGATTTGCGCCGATCCCGGCACGCAGTACGATACGACGATCAATGAATGGCACACCTGCCCGGAAGACGGGCGCATCAACGCCTCCAATCCCTGTTCCGAATATATGTTCCTGGACGACACGGCCTGCAACCTGGCCTCGTTGAACCTCGCCAAGTTTTTTAACGCGGAAGGGGAGTTCGATCTGGATTCCTTCCGGCATGCCGTGCGTTTGTGGACTGTGGCCTTGGAGATCAGCGTGTTGATGGCCTCGTTCCCCAGCCGCGCGATTGCGCAGAAGAGTTATGAGTATCGGACGCTCGGATTGGGCTACGCCAATCTCGGCACCATCCTCATGAAACAGAGCATTCCCTATGATTCGCAGAAGGCGACGGCGATTTGCGGCGCGATCACGGCGATCATGACCGGCGAGTCCTATGCGACCTCGGCGGAAATGGCGGCGGAGATCGGCCCCTTTCCCGGGTACAACCGGAATCGGGAGTCGATGTTGCGCGTCATCCGGAATCACCGCCGGGCGGCCTACAGCGCACCCCATGAGGAATATGAAGACCTGACGATTCTGCCGACGTCCATTCAGCCGGAGCATTGTCCGCCGGCCATGTTGCTGGCAGCCCGGCGCGCCTGGGATCGGGCGTTGGAGTTAGGCACGGCGTACGGTTTCCGCAATGCGCAGGTGACCGTCATCGCGCCGACCGGCACGATCGGCCTGGTCATGGATTGCGACACGACCGGCATCGAACCGGATTTTGCGCTGGTGAAGTTCAAGAAGCTGGCGGGCGGGGGCTACTTCAAGATCATCAACCAGAGTCTGCCGCCGGCGCTGCAAGCGCTCGGGTATACAGACGCTCAGATTCGCGATATCGGCGCCTATTGCGCGGGCCATCAAACGTTGAAAGGCGCGCCCTTCATCAACCATGAGGTGCTGCGTCAAAAGGGCTTCGACGATGCGGCGCTGGAACGGCTGGAAGGATCGTTGGCGCAGGCATTTGAAATCCAGTTCGTGTTCAACAAGTACACCTTGGGCGAAGATTTCTGCCGGCAGAAACTCGGCATCAGCGACGCGCAGTTGGCGGATCCGACGTTCAACATGCTCAAGACCCTGGGCTTCACCCAGGAAGATGTGGCGGCGGCGAATGACTATTGCTGCGGCACGATGACCGTGGAAGGCGCCCCGCATCTCAAGCTGGAGCATTTGCCCATCTTCGATTGCGCTAACCGTTGCGGCAGGATCGGTCAGCGGTATATCGCGGTCGATGCGCACATTCGCATGATGGCGGCGGCCCAACCGTTCATCAGCGGCGCGATCAGCAAGACCATCAATATGCCGGCTGACGCCACCTTGGACGACGTGAAGGCGGCGTACCTGTTCGCGTGGAAGAGCATGGTCAAGGCGGTGGCGCTCTATCGCGATGGGTCGAAGCTGAGCCAACCGTTGAATGCGTCATCCGATAGCGGCAAGGGCGTAGAGGCGGCACCCAGCGTGGCCACCGTGGCAGAAAAAGTCGCCGAACGCGTGCTGGTTCGTTATCTCCATAAGCGGCGGTCACTTCCTGCACGTCGTAGCGGGTACACGCAGAAAGCCATCATCGGCGGGCACAAACTCTATTTGCGCACCGGCGAATACGAAGACGGAACGCTGGGCGAAATTTTCCTCGACATGCACAAGGAAGGCGCAGCCTTCCGCAGCTTGATGAACAATTTCGCTATCGCGATTTCTCTCGGCCTGCAGCATGGCGTGCCGCTGGAAGAGTTCGTTGAAGCCTTTGTGTTTACCCGCTTCGAGCCGAACGGACCGGTGAAACTCAATGACCGCATCAAGATGGCCACATCGATCATCGACTACATCTTCCGCGAACTCGCGATCACGTATCTTGAGCGGACCGATCTGTCGCAGGTGCGTGAAGAGGACCTGCGCATGGATTCGATGAAGAAGGATGAGCAGGATCCGGAATGCGTGGATGAAGAAGCGGACATGACCGCGCTCGCCAAGTCGTCGATTCTCACCGAACATCTGCCTGTGCGACGGAACGGCATGAACGGCGGAAACGGTCACACGCAGAGAGCGGGCAACGGCAACGTGGCGCATAAGGTGGAACTCAAGCGCGAAACGTTGACCGTGACCTCGGTGCGCCAGGAAGCCAAAGAAAAGGGCTACGAAGGCGACCCCTGCCAGAATTGCAAACAGTTCACCCTGGTGCGGAACGGGACCTGCCTGAAGTGCATGAGTTGCGGAGAAACCAGCGGGTGCTCGTAGTATCCTGACGATACCAGCATCGTGACGATTCAACCGACGGGGATGCAGACTCTGCATCCCCGTCGATGTTTGGGCTCCTCAATAGATTTCTTCTGCCGCCTTCTGCTACAGGCTGCCCGCCGCTACTGTAGCGCCTCTCCACTAGTGTAATGACCTGATTTGTAGCGCAGATAGATAAAGCCTTCACATTCAGCTCGTCCTCTCGATCACTGCTCAGGCATTCCCTTTGCTCACGCTCAGAGTTGGGACCTTCCGGGGCCGACGCTGGAGATTCGGCACGGTGGCCATCACTGGTGCGTATTCACCCAGAGGTGCAACATGACTGCGGATAGTACAAAGACCATCACGTTGAGCGTGATCAAGGCGGACATCGGCGGATTCGTCGGGCATTCGGCGATCCATCCGGCCTTGATCGAGTGTGCGCAGGAGAAACTCACGGCGGCTCAGACCAGTGGCTTACTGGTGGATTTTCACGTATCGGCCTGCGGGGATGACCTGCAGTTGATCATGACGCATCGACATGGTGTGGACCACGAGCCGATTCACCATCTCGCCTGGGACACGTTCGAAGCCGGCACCGCGGTGGCCAAGGATCTTCACCTCTATGGCGCGGGGCAGGATCTACTGGCCGATGCGTTCAGTGGTAATGTCAGGGGGCAGGGGCCTGGCGTGGCCGAAATGGAGTTCGTGGAGCGGAAATCCGATCCGGTGCTGATATTCATGGCGGACAAGACGTCGGCCGGGGCCTGGAATCTCCCGCTGTACAAAATGTTTGCCGATCCGTTTACCACGGCAGGCTTGGTCATCGCGCCGACGCTGCACCAGGGATTTCGATTCGAAGTGCACGATATCTACGCCCACAAGAAGATCTCGTTTGATTGCCCGGAAGAACTCTATGACATGTTGATGTTCATCGGGTCTCCCGGAAAATATACGATCAAATATGTGTTCTCGCGGGCGGACGGGACGATTGCGGCGGCCTCGTCCACGGAGCGTCTCTCGTTGATTGCAGGGAAGTATGTGGGGAAGGATGATCCGGTCATGATCGTGCGCGCACAACAGAATTTTCCGGCGGTGGGTGAAGTGCTGGATCCGTTCCGGTATCCCTGGATCATTGAAGGGTGGATGCGCGGCTCGCATTACGGACCACTGATGCCGGTCTCGGTCAAGCAGGCGACACCGACCCGGTTCGATGGTCCGCCGCGTGTGGCCTGCCTGGGATTCCAACTGGCCGATGGCCGATTGATCGGGCCCCGGGATATGTTCGACGATCCGTCGTATGACGAAGCGCGGCGTGATGCGAATCGCATTGCCGACGTGCTGCGCATGCACGGTCCCTTTGAACCACATCGGTTGCCGCTCGAGGATATGGAATATACGACGATGCCGCAGATCATGAAGAAACTGGAAGGCCGCTGGGCGCAGGTGTAGGGGCGGAAGAGGATGTTGATGGCGGAGGTCGATCGGGAGAAAGTCGCCGGTGAGTGGCGGGCGAGGGGCTTCAGTTGTGATCTTTGGGTTGATCCGCCCGGGCAAGTATGGGAGGATTACCGCCATGCGACCGATGAGTTAGTCATGCCGGTCGTAGGCTGGTTGGAACTGGAGTTTGGGGGACAGTCGTTCAGGCCCGCTCCAGGTGAGGAGGTTCTCATTCCGGCCGGAGTGTCCCATACGGTCAGAAACATCGGTGGGACGACTGCTCAATGGCTCTACGGGTACAGGCGGAATCACACAGGCTGATAGACTGACTCAGCAAAGGGAGAAGAGCCGATGCCGACAACGACGCAATTTGTGGTGAGTGGACAGAGCAAGCCCGGTGTGCTGGCCTCAGTGGCGGCCGTGCTGGGAGCCGCAGGAGTTAACATCAAGGCCTTTTCCGCGCCTGAAGTAACGGGGCCGGGAAAACTGCGACTGATCGTGGCGGATGTCGATGCCGCGCGGATCGCGCTCAGAAAATCCAAGATCAAGTTCCGCGAGGAGACCGCCCTGATTCTGAGCCTGGAGAATAAGCCCGGCGCGTTGAAGCAGGTGGCCGATTCGCTCACCAGGGCTCGCATCAATGTGAAGTGCGGCTATTGCACGCCGTCGCGGGAGGGCAAACGCGCCATTGTGGTGCTGACCGTCTCAAACACCACCAAAGCGCTCGGGGTGTTGCGCACCCATTCACTCGACGAATTCTAATCCGCCTCATGCCGGGGGAGAAGAGGACCAGCTCAAGCCGTCTTCTTCTCCCCCTGTTCGTTCTGCTCCTGACTACATGGCTCAATGGTTGCTCCGGCTGGAGTCCGGTGCGCCCCTCCTATCCGCCCGGATATCCCCTGGGTTTCGTAGAGCGGGGGAGCGCATCCTGGTACGGGCCTGGTTTTCACGGCAATCGCACAGCGAATGGAGAAGTGTACGACATGCACAAGCTCACGGCAGCGCATCGGACGCTGCCGCTGGGTTCCGTCGCGGTCGTACGGTCGTTGACCACCGGCAGGCAGGTGACGGTGCGAATCAATGATCGAGGCCCGTTTGCGCGGGGAAGAATTCTGGACCTCTCGCTGGCCGGCGCACAGGCAGTAGGAATGGTCGGGCGCGGTACGGACGAGATCGAACTACGGGTGATCAGTTACCAGGGCCGGGCCGGTGAGATGGGCATATTGCGGGTGCAGGTCGGCTCCTTTGCCGACCCCGCCAATGCGCAAGCCCTGGTGGAACGGTTGAGGAATGCCTATCCCGGTTCCAGGGCCGTCGCAGTCGATCTGCCGGACGGACGCCGCTATCGGGTCTATGCCGGTCAGTTCCAGACGGAAGCCGCAGCGGAGCAGGCCGCCGTGCACCTGAAACGCGCGCTGGATACGGATCCGTTTATCGTTCGGGATGACAGCCCGGCGCCGAGTACGGGGAGTCCATGAGGGGGCCGGGCATGGCAAATGGGCTAAGCGGCTGATATCCTGATCTTTTGCCGCCAGCATGGAATCGTCGTAAGGCTTGATGCGTCCCTCTACCTATGCTAATTGTAGTATGCAATGGATGATAGTGACCCGAGAGGCTCCATTCTGGTTCTCCTCTCACGACATCGGGCAAGTCTTGCAGTTCGGACCCTGGGCTTCGAGCTGATCCAAGGATCCATCTTTCACTCTCACATATTAGTGCCGTACCTTTAGCCTCGATAGGTCGTATGGACATTATCGTATTGATCGTGCTCATTTTGTTGTCGGCGGTCATCTCCGTCGTGGAGGTGGGGTTCTATTCCGTCAACGACACGAAACTCAGGGCACTGGCTGACACGGGCAGCAAACGGGCGGAGATGGCGTTGCATTTGCGGACCGATCCGCAACGCCTCCTGTTGACCATCCTGGTAGGCGATCGTCTGGTCGACACGGCGACGGCGTCACTGGCGACGATCATTGCCTTGAACCGGTTCGGAGGGCAGGGGCTCGAGGGAGTGCTTGGCGAGGCCTTCGCGGTGCTGGTCGGTATTCTCACCTTCGTCCTCTTAGTGTTCGCCGATCTTGTGCCCAAGACCCTGGCAGCCAAATATTCAGTTCCCGTTGTGCTGAACATGGCCTATCCCGCCTATGCGGCGCAGCAGGTGCTTACTCCGATCATGTTCTTCGTCGTGCCGTTGATCTACAAGCTTACCGGCGGCAAGGGGCTCAATGTGCCCTTCGTCACCGAAGAAGAGCTCAAGATCATGCTGGACCAGAGCAGCAAGAGCGGCGCGATCGAAGCCCAGGAAGTGAAGATGATCAAGAACGTCTTCCAGCTGAAGGACATCACGGCGGAAGATTGCATGACCCCGCGCATCTATATGTTCTCGCTCGACTGCAATCAGTATTTACGCGAGGCGAAGGAGCTGCTGTTCAAATCAAAGTACTCCCGTATCCCGCTATACGAAGGCACGCTGGATAACATCATCGGTATTCTCTACAAGACCAAGGCATTGACCGCGCTGGCCCAGGGCCATACGGAGATGAAGCTGCGTGACATCGCGCAGCCGGCCCTGTTCATTCCGCATACGAAATCCGCAGACGATCTCATGAAGCAATTCCAGTTGGATAAACGCCACATGGCGATCGTGGTGAATGAGTTCGGCGGAGTGATGGGACTGGTCACCCTGGAAGATTTGCTGGAGGAGGTGGTCGGCGAAATCGTCGATGAGACGGACATCACCGAAGAATTGATCAAACGCATCGGGAAGAACCAGATCCTGGTGCATGGACGCACCGAAGTCCGGAAGGTTAACGACTTCCTGAAGGTGGATTTAGGCGATGATGCGGTGACGATCAGCGGCCTGGTTCAACACGAGTTGGGCCGGATTCCCAAGGTCGGCGAGGAAGTGCATATTGCTAACTGCCGCCTGGTCATTCATGAGGCGGATCCGCGCGTCATCAAGAGCGTGCAAATCTACAAAGAAGACAAGCACCCCACGCTGCACGACCAGCAAGTCGAAGAGCATGTGCCTGTCACGCAGGCGTCACTAGAGCGGTAAACTCCGCTTCCGTTAGAATCTGCACCCCGAGCTTCTGCGCTTGATCGAGTTTCGATCCCGGATCGGTTCCCGCCACGACGTACGACGTTTTCTTGCTCACACTCGACGAGACCAGCCCGCCCTGTTGCTCGACCATCTGTTTGGCCTGATCACGGCTGTAGCCCGCCAGGCCGCCGGTGAAAACGAACGTCTTACCGGCTAGCGATTGGCTGGCTGGGGTTGCCTCAGTTTCCGGGGGAGCGACCATGAGGCCTCGATCGATCAGTCGGTCAATCACATCCCGGTTCCTCGCTTCACTGAAGAACGAGGTCAGGCTGGCGGAGATCTCAGGGCCGATTTCACGCACCTGCAGAAACTCTTCCTGCGTGGCTGCCATCAATCGGGCCAGAGTCCCGAACTGTTTCGCCAGCACACGAGCGATATGTTGCCCCACCTGCCGGATGCCCAGCCCCATCAGCAGCCGCTCCAGCGAGACGGCCTTGCTGCGTTCAATTGATTCCATGAGCAGGGTGGCCGACCGGTCGGCGAACCCTTCCAGGGTCAGCAACTGCTCTTTGGTGAGGCTGTACAAATCGGCCAGGTCGCGGACCATTCCGGCCTCGACCAGTTGCGCGACCGTTTTCTTCCCCAATCCTTCGATGTTCAGCGCGCTCTTCGAGGCGAAGTGTTCGATGGCCCCCTTTAACTGAGCCACGCAGACGGTCTGCCCGGTGCAGTAGAAATAGGCCCCTTCGCGGGCCACGGCAGATCCACAGACCGGGCAATGGTCCGGCATCACGAACGGCTCCTGCCGCGATTCTCCGGGAACCGGGACCCGTTCGGCGATGGCGGGAATCACGTCCCCGGCGCGCTCCACCTTCACGGTATCACCGATACGGACGTCTTTCCGCGCGACCTCATCCGCATTGTGCAGCGTAGCGCGGCTGATCGTGACGCCTCCGACTTCCACTGGCTTGAGGAGCGCCAGCGGCGTCAGTGTGCCGGTGCGCCCCACCGAGACGGCGATATCCTGGATGACCGTGATTTCTTTTCGTGGTGCAAACTTGTAGGCGATGGCCCAGCGGGGGCTACGGGACTTGCTCCCGAGTTGATCCTGCCAATCGCGACGATCGAGTTTGACCACCACCCCGTCGATCTCGAACGGAAGACTGTCCCGCATGGCATCGGTGTCTTGCTGGAATGAAAGGACTTCCTCGATCGACTGGCAACGCCGCCGGTGTTCCGGTACCGGGAGTCCCCAGGCGGCAAGCGCTTCCAGCTCGTCCCAATGTGTGGCGGGGGCTTGGCCTGCCAAGGCCATGATGTCGTAACAGGTCAATGTCAGTGGGCGGGAGGCGGTAATGCGGCTGTCCAACTGTCGCAACGATCCTGCCGCCGCATTGCGTGGATTGGCAAAGGCTTCTTCCCCTCGCTCCGTCATCCGCCGATTCAGAATCTGAAATTCATCCAGCCGCATGTACACTTCGCCGCGCACGACCAGGTGTGACGGCGGAGTCGCATTGGCATTGAGCTGCAAGGGCAGGGAGCGGATCGTGCGCAGATTGATCGTGACGTCTTCGCCAACCCTGCCGTCTCCTCTGGTCGCGCCACGCACGAACCGGCCTTGATCGTAGACCAGTTCGACCGACAGGCCGTCGAACTTCGGTTCCGCCGTGTAGACGATGTGCCCGGTTTCGAGTTCACGTTTCATGCGCTGGTCGAATGCGAGGACATCCTCGTGATCGGTGATGGAATCGAGGCTCAACATCGGTTTTTCGTGAGGAACTTTGCTCAACTCGTCCAGTGGCGGCGCGCCGACACGTTGCGTGGGCGAGTCGCTGGTGAGCAGATCGGGATGCGCGGTTTCAAGCTCGACGAGTTCGCGGAAAAGCCGGTCGTACTCGGCATCGGAGATCTCCGGCCGATCCTTCGTGTAATACAGGTGATCGTGGTGCCGGATTTCCCGTCGGAGGGCCGCGATTCGTTCTTCGGGTGTGCTGTGGGGCATAGGCTGATTACTCACGGATGAATTGCGCGGCAAAACTACGAATCTCCTGTCCGTTCAACACATGGAAGCGTCGCAAGCGGTCGATCATTTGTCCCGAGAAGCGGCTCAACGGAATCGGCACCAGACGCCGGCCGAACTGTTTGGCAATCTGCCGCCAGCGGGCCTTGGGCGGCACCGGTGTCACCAGGGCCAGGTGTGCCTCACGAGAATGGACGGCACCGGCGGCGATCAATCGTTCTTCGAGGGTTGTGGCGAATCCAAGGGCGTCATCCGTCCAAATATCGGGGATCGGACGGGGCGGGAAGATAAATAGCGCGCCCCCGTAGCGGGATTGTCCGATGCCCGGTGCAACCATGTTGTTCAGGAACGGAGTGGCGTAGAAGCAGAGTGTGGATTCCTGCGCATGTTCGGCATACCAGGTGGCCTGCCAGCTGTATTGTTCGGCATCGGCCGGGGTATCGAAGAGAAAAATCACCGTATCAACGTTCCCGCGGGCCGGCGGAATTTCTTTGACGTACAATTCCAGCCGTTTCGGGCGCCCGGGCTTAGAGCGTTGATGCCAGTGCCGCAGGCTTTCCCGGATGTCGATGCCGTCTTTCATCGACGTCGTAAATTTTTCGCTCTTAGCCAGGTCTGCACCGATGATGGCTTTCGCTTGCTCGCGCACGTGGGTGTGAAAACTTTCGATCTTCGAATCTTCCGGCGGCCAGGAGCATTGCCGATTGGGATTCCAAAGATAGGACCACCGTTGGCTCGTGCGACGCGGCGGGCGGGGACGGAGGGAGAGCGACCGCCAGGTCACGGGGGCACCCTGCAACCGGTTCGTGGCGCGCACGATCTGTTCATCGGGCATGGAAAATTGTCCAAGACCCGCCGACAGCTGCGGCAGGTGGCTGCCTTCGATCTCCTGGTAGGAGTAGCTCTTGGCCGTTTCGAGGAGCCGGATCGCAAAGTCGTCCCCGGCCATCTGTTTGGCGGCGAGGACCAGGGTGTACAGGTCGGGCGTGAGCCGGCGGTCGAGCAGCGCATGGTTCCGCACATACTGCAGATACAATTGCAGCAACTGCGGCGTGACCCAGGTGGGGACGCTCTGCCCCTCCTCATCGTGAGCGGTTTGCCAGCGGGTGCGGGTTTCCAGCAGGAGTTCCTTGATCCCGTCTATGGAAAGGTGGCGGTCTGAATGAACAGTGGCCCGGCGGCGCTCATAGAGCTCCGTGAGGAACGGCAATTCGCCCAGGACGAAATACAGTGATGCCGGATCGACGAGATACTGTTCGGGCCGGCGCACGCTCCTGTCCGGTTCCTGATAGTCAGCCCGATGTTGATATGCCTGGCGAATCCAAGGCCAGTCGGCGAAGTGGCACAGGCAGAGGATGTGCTCGTACTCTAGTTCCAACTGATGAAGTTGGAAGGCCATCCAGGCGATGCGCGACGCCTGCTGCGAGCCTTCGGGAGGCGCAGTGAGCGTCGGCACCATGGCGGCGGCGAAGGCGGCATAGGGCAGACGCTTGAGGGCGTAGGCATCGGGTGACACGAAGGGGATCGGTTCGACCACGGCTGTTTCGCGATCGATATAGGCTCTGTAGATGCCTTCTCCGATGGCGACGCGAATCCCCATGATGACGGGTTGGCAGGGATCGACCGGCACATAGTTCACCGTCGCGCCGGTTTCCGAATCAGGCTCTTGCTGCACGATCACGCTGATCTTGGGCAGGTCGACGACGGCCTCTTCAAGGGGCCGCTCAAAGGAGGGAGGGAGCGGAACGGCCAGGCAATCGAAGCGGCGGTCTGTCAGCCGGTCGCGCACTTCCTGGGCGACATCGCCGCTGCCGTGCAGGAGTGGAAACAGTTCAATGCGCGGCGAGAGGCGGAAGACGGAGTCGGAGGTGGAAGATGGCACTGCCATTATCGGCCGGGGTGTAGAGGGTCATCGCTTCCAAAGAAGAAATCCCCCAGCCCCTGCGGCAGGGCCTGGTCGCCCAGGGCGCGTTTTCGCCTACGTGACTGGGTCGGCAGGTCGAGCGCTTCCTCGCCGAGCACCTTGATGAGGGATTCCCGCCAGGCGGCATCCGCCGACAGCGGATGGGTCGGATCCTGTGCGCGCCGTTTCAGAGCATATTGCAGGAGATGAATGCCGTCACGCACGGAATATTCGAGGCTGAGCTGGTGTGCTTCCTGAAGAAACTCAACGGTCATGGCCAGCATCTCCGCCGGCGCGAAGGGCAGGTGATACTGCAGGATTGCCAGCTCGTCTTCCCGCGCGGGAAATCCCATGCCTAACGTCGGTTGTAGGCGCGACAGAATATAGTCGGGCACCTCATAGGTCGAGGCGTCTTCGTTCATCGTGACGCAGCAGCGGAAGTCGGCATGGGCCTTGATCAGAATGCCGGCGATGATGGATTCCACGCAGCGACGGTGATCCAGCAGTGAAGCCAGGGAGGCCCAGCTCTTTTCGTTCATCCGGTTGCCTTCGTCGAGCACGCAGATGCTGCCGGTCAGGACGGCCGTAATCAAGGGTGAGGCGTGGTAGGTGATCGTGCCGGACTCCGCCAGCACGGGAGTGATCAATAGATCTTCCGGCCGCGTATCCGCGGTGCACTGAAACACATAGAGATCCTGTTTGCGTTCGCGGGCGCCGGCCATCGCCAGCGTGGTTTTGCCGATACCCGGTTGCCCCGTGATGCGAGGGGAGAGCGGGAGGTCGCGTTCATCGATCACGAGCCAGCAGGCCAACAGCTGTTTGAGAATTTCCCGGTTCCCGATCCATTCCTGGCCCATGGTCATGGGTTGCGCCAGGTGCAGGGTGATCCCGTCGATGGAAATGGTTCGGGACGCAGTCGGTTGTGGGCTGGGTGACATGGTCTTTCGTGCCGGTGATTGGATAGAATGGACGGAACGGAATTCTTGGGCGAACGGTAGCATAGGGGCGGGGAGAGGGTCAAACGCCGTGCCCGCCCATTTCACTTTGACTTTCGCTGCCTTGGACCGTATTCTACGCTCTTTCGGAGGCTGCGAATCGAAAGCGGACGCGCCAGGAGATTCTCTCCTCAAGGGCATACATGTGCCTCTCATTGATAGGGCCGCAACGAAGGAGCGACATGATGAGTGAACGACAGGGACGGATGAGACGCGCGGTAGTGGTTCCCATCGGTCTGCTGATACTGAGCAGCCTGGGGGTGAGCGGCTGTGTAATGTCCGAAAAATATGAGGCGGAGAAGGCACGCAGTCTGAATTTCCAGCGATTGCTGGCGCAGGAAGAAAAACGCAGCGCGGAACTGGATAACGAAGTGAAGCGCGGCAAGCGTGAACTCAGCGAATATGAAGCCCGGAATCGCGAATTAGGCGCGCAGGTGGAGGCGGTGCGTCAGCAGGCGGCGCAGATTCAGGAAGAGGCCCAGGCGATGAAAGAAGCCAGCCTCTTGGAGAAGCGGGCGCACGAGGACATGAAGCGCCTGACGACCATTCCCTCCAAAGCCAAGAAGGCCGTGCCGCCGGCGAAGAAGGATTTTGCCGCCGCCGTCGATGAAGCGTTGAAGACGGAGGTGCCGTCGGACTTAAACCTGGAGCCGGCAAAGGGTGCGGTCACGGATCTCATGGGGCAGGGTGAGGCTGCTTTGGAATCGGGCATGACGGCAGCGTCATCCTTGACCGGTACGACCCACACGGTACGCCCCGGTGAGACCCTCTATCGCATCGGGCAGAAGTACCACGTTGCACCGGATCAATTACGCAAGTGGAATAATCTGAAAGACAACACCGTGGGAGTCGGCCAAAAGCTGATCGTCAGCAAGCCGTAAGGCCCCAAGCAGTACCATCGATATGGCCAAACAACAGTACTCACTCACCCTGGATGAGTTTCGAAGCCTGGCGGCGGAAGGCAACTTGATTCCGTTGTACCGGGAGATTCTGGCGGACTATGAGACGCCGGTGTCGGCGTTCGCCAAGATCGACCAGGGCCCGACCGCCTACCTGCTGGAGAGTGTCGCCGGTGGAGAAAATTGGGCGCGGTATTCCTTTTTGGGCAGCGGCTCTTCCGCCGTGATCCATGAAGAAAAGGGTGATTTGGTCCTGACGCGCGGGAAGAAGCGGCTCAAGATTCAGAGCCGGGGCAATCCGCTGGAGCGTGTGCGTGAGTTGATGGAGGAGTATCGGCCGGTGACGGTCCCCGGCTTGCCGCGATTTGTGGGCGGCGCGGTCGGGTACTTGAGCTACGACGTGGTGCGGACCTTCGAAGAGTTGCCTTCTCTTCGTAAAGACACGCTGGGATTGCCGGAAGTTGCCTTTCTCCTGACCGACACGCTGCTGATTTTCGACAACGTCTCACAAAAGATCAAAGTGGTCGCCAACGCCTATCTGAAATCCGCGCACGAACGCGACATTCGCGAGGCGTACCGGCATGCCACGGCGCGAATCGAGAAAATGATCGCCCGCTTGAAACGACCGGTACGCCAGCCGCGCCAGAAGCGCCGCCGGAAGCCGATCACGTTCACGCCCAACATGAACAGGGCAGATTTTGAGAAGATGGTCACACGGACCAAGGAGTACATTCGCGCGGGTGACATCGTCCAGGCCGTCTTGTCGCAGCGGTGGGAGACGCAGATTCACACGACGCCATTTCAGTTGTACCGCGCGCTGCGGGTCGTCAATCCCTCTCCCTACATGTACTACTTACGTGTGGCCGGAGTGGAATTGGTGGGTTCGTCGCCCGAAACGTTGGTGCGTTGCGAAGACGGACAGATTTCATTGCGCCCGATCGCTGGCACACGTCGCCGAGGCAAAAGCCCAGAGGAAGATCAGGAACTCGCACGGGCCCTCTTGGCCGATGAAAAAGAACGGGCTGAGCACGTGATGCTGGTCGATCTGGGTCGGAACGACGTGGGCCGTGTCGCCGCCCGGGGTTCGGTGAAGGTGGATTCACTGATGCAGGTCGAACGGTATTCGCATGTCATGCATATCGTCTCGCAGGTGACGGGCCAACTGGAAAAGGGAAAATCCGTGTACGACGTGACACGTGCCTGTTTCCCTGCCGGAACCGTCTCAGGGGCGCCAAAAATTCGCGCCATGCAGATCATCGAAGAGTTGGAGCCGACGCGGCGCGGGCCCTATGCCGGAGCGGTAGGGTATTTCGGGTTTTCCGGCAATATGGACATGTGCATCAATATCCGCACCGTGGTGATCAAAGGCCGGCAGGCGTACATTCAAGCCGGTGCCGGTATCGTTGCGGATTCGGTTCCCGAACATGAGTACGAAGAGACCTGCAATAAAGCCCGGGCGATGATGAAGGCTATCGAACTCGCCGAGCAGGGATTGGAATAAGTACGTGAAAGGTAAAGCGTGACGCGCGGGACCGGTGGCCGGACGAAATACACGTTACGAACGACGAGCAGTGAGTGGTTCCTATGTTGTTGATGATCGATAATTACGACTCCTTTACCTACAACCTCGTCCAGTATTTCGGCGAGTTGGGGGAAGATGTGGTCGTGTACCGGAACGACAAGATCTCAATTGCCGAGATGGAGGCCTTGAAGCCGCGTCGGCTGGTCATTTCGCCCGGCCCCTGTACGCCGACCGAAGCGGGCGTTTCGGTGGAGGCGATCCGCTATTTCGGAGGAAAGCTGCCGTTGCTGGGTGTCTGCCTCGGCCATCAATCTCTTGCGGTCGCCTTCGGCGGAGAAGTCATCCGCGCCGAGCGCCTCATGCACGGCAAGACCTCGATGGTCCGCCATGACGGCCGTACGATCTTTCGCAATCTGCCGAATCCGTTCGAAGCCACCCGCTATCATTCTCTCATCGTGAACCGTAAAACGCTGCCCGATTGTTTTGAAATCAGCGCGGAAACCGCCGAAGGCGAAATCATGGGCATGCGGCATAAGCAGCTGGGCATCGAAGGGGTGCAATTCCATCCGGAATCGATTCTTACTACCGCCGGCAAGGAGCTGCTGCGCAACTTCCTCAAGTTGTAGCCGCGATACCCGGCGCCGCCTACCATCGGTTCGCACCATGATCAAAGACGCGATCAACAAACTGGCCGAGCGGGCCGACCTGACCGAGCAGGACGCTGAGACGGTCATGGGCGAGATCATGGACGGGACCGCCACCTCCGCCCAGATCGCCGGGTATCTCATGGGTTTGCGCATGAAGGGCGAGACGGTGGCAGAGATTGCCGGATCGGTCTTGGCGATGCGCGCTCGAGCGACCAAAATCCGCGTCAAAGATTCTCAGGTGCTGGATACCTGCGGCACCGGGGGCGATCGGGCCCATACGTTCAACATTTCGACGACGGCGGCATTTGTCGTGGCGGGGGCCGGCCTGACGGTCGCGAAACACGGCAATCGGTCGGTGTCGTCCAAGTGCGGCAGCGCCGATGTGCTGGCGGCATTGGGCGTGGCGATCGACCTTCCGCCCGAGAAGGTTGCCGATTGCGTCAACGAGGTGGGCATCGGATTTCTCTTCGCCCCGCTGTACCACAGCGCCATGAAACATTGCGCCCAGCCCCGGCAGGAATTGGGGATCCGCACGCTGTTGAATATTCTCGGTCCTCTGACCAATCCGGCAGGAGCGCGTCTTCAAGTTGTCGGTGTCTTCGATGCCAGTCTGACAGAGCTGCTGGCCAAGGTGTTGCTCCACCTGGGAGCGCAACATTGTTTTGTCGTGCATGGCATGGACGGGCTGGACGAGATCACCGTCACGGACCGCACCAGAATTTCGGAGGGCAAGGCCGGCGTGGTGTCGAGTTACACCATCGATCCATCCGAGTTCGGGCTCCAGCGTGTGCGGCCGAAGGACCTGCTCGGCGGAAGTGCGGAAGACAACGCAGCCATCACGCGAGACATTTTCCGGGGACGCAAGGGGCCCAAGCGCGACATCGTCTGTCTCAATGCGGCGCCTGCTCTCGTGGCCGGACGCAAGGCGAAAACCCTGCAAGAGGGGTTTGAACTGGCTCAGCGAATTGTCGATACGGGTGCGGCCATGGAGAAGCTGGATCAACTCATCGCATATACCAAGAAGGCCTCGTGACATCGTGATTCTCGATCGTATCCTCGAACATAAGAAAGCCGAAATTCGCCACAAGAACAGCCGCGGGTACCTGGCCGACCTGAAGACCAGAATCCGTGACGCCGGGCCAACCCTAGGTTTCGCCGTCACCCTTGATGCGCGGCGTACACCGACCAGACCGGCGATCATCGCGGAGGTCAAAAAAGCCTCACCGAGCCTGGGACTGCTGCGCCCGGAGTTCGAGCAGCGATTTGAGCCCGTCACCATCGCCCAGGCCTATCGCGAGCATGGAGCCGCGGCCGTCTCGGTGTTGACCGACAAGGATTTTTTTCAAGGCGACCTGACGTACCTAGCCGATGTGAAGAGCAAGGTCGGCCTCCCTGCGCTGAACAAAGAATTCATGGTCGCGGACATTCAATTTTACGAAGCCCGGGCCTATGGCGCCGATGCGGTGTTATTGATCGTGGCCGGGTTGGAGAAGCGTCAGCTGATCGATTTCTCGGCGCTGGCGAGGGAATTATCGCTGGACGTTCTGGTGGAGACCCATCATGAACGGGAGCTCGACCTTGTGCTCGAATGGCTGCCTGATGTGCGGTTGATCGGCATCAACAATCGCGACCTCAAGACCTTTTCTACGGATCTTGGCGTGACGCTTCGCCTAGCGAAACGGATCCCCGCGGGCAAGCTGATCGTGAGCGAGAGCGGAATTCACAAACGGGACGATGTCGTGCGGCTCGTGGAAGCCGGGGTGCATGCCATGCTGATCGGCGAGTCGTTGATCAGGGCACAGGACATCGGGGCCAAGATTCGGGAACTCCTGGGCGACGAATCGACAAAGGAGAAATCATGAAGACACTCCTCTCACTCAGTCTGATGGCGGCCGTGCTGACGCTGGCTGGCTGCGTGAATCAGGAGATTCATGAGTACTCTCCCAAGTGGGATTCCTGGATGGGCAGCAGTAAGGACGATCGCATCAAGGAGATGGGCATCCCCACCCGCTGCCATTCGTTCAAGGATGGGGGAGAAGTGTGCGAGTGGTCAGTTCCTCAGCAGGATGGGCGGCAGGATCTGATCGGACTGACCTTCAATTCCAAGGGCCAAGCCTGCCAATGGTCCTATCGCGGGTTCTACGGGATGCAGAAAAGCAAGACGAGTTGCTGACGTCATGAGCGTGAAGATCAAGATTTGCGGACTGACGAATGCCGAAGATGCGGCCGTGGCCGTGGAAGCCGGCGCCGATGCGGTCGGGTTCGTGTTTCATAAGAAGAGCCCTCGTTGCGCAGAAACGGCGGCGGTGAAGGCGATCGTGAAGGAGCTGCCCCCGTTTGTATTGCCCATCGGCGTCTTCGTCAACGAGGATGCCACAGTCGTGCGTGATGTGATGGATAGCTGCGGTCTGGCCCTTGCGCAACTGCACGGCGATGAGACGGCGGCCTACTGCGAAACGCTGGGTCGGCCGGTGCTCAAGGCGATACGTCTCCGTGACCGGCGGTCATTTCTCGCCCTTGCCGAGTTTCAGGGCCGAGCCGGCGTGCGGGGATTTTTGGTGGATGCGTTTTCGCCCGACGCCTATGGAGGCACGGGGCAGGTGGCGGATTGGTCACTGGCTGCGGAGGCGGCAGCGGTAGCCCGCATCCTCTTGGCCGGCGGGTTGACGCCGGTGAACGTCGCACAAGCCATCGAACAAGTTCGGCCGTACGGCGTCGACGTCAGCAGCGGCGTCGAGGCCAGCCCCGGTAAGAAAGATCCAGCGAAGGTCTGGGCCTTTGTAGAGGCAGTCAAACGTGTCTTGCGATAGACCAGCCTGCGAACGATGCTGGCAGACCTTTTCCGCATCCTGTTATACTTTCTTTTTCACGATTAGCTGAAGGAAGACACATGGCGATACCAGATCGACATGGGCGGTTCGGAGCCTACGGCGGGCGCTATGTGCCCGAGACTCTCATGCCTGCCTTGCTGGAGTTGGAAGAGGTCTACCAACGCACGCGCAAGGACAGAAGTTTTCAGGCCGAACTCAAACATTATCTGAAGGAATATGTCGGGCGACCGACGCCGCTGTATTTCGCTCAACGCCTGACGAAGCGGCTGGGCGGGGCGAAAATTTATCTGAAGCGCGAAGATCTCTGCCATACGGGGGCCCACAAGATCAACAATGCGATCGGGCAGGCCTTGCTTGCCCGGCGTATGAAGAAGCCGCGTCTCATCGCCGAAACCGGCGCGGGCCAGCACGGCGTGGCGACGGCGACGGTGGCCGCCATGTTCGGCCTCGAATGCGAAATCTATATGGGTACGGAAGACATGCAGCGGCAGGCGCTGAACGTGTTCCGGATGCGGCTCCTCGGTTCCAAAGTGACGGGGGTGGACGCGGGAAGCCGGACGTTGAAGGATGCCATCAGCGAAGCGATGCGGGATTGGACGACCAACGTGCGGACGACGCACTATGTCCTCGGCTCGGTCCTCGGCGCGCATCCCTATCCGATGATGATTCGTGACTTTCAAGCGGTCATCGGGCGTGAGGCCCGCAAGCAGATCATGGCTGCGGAGGGACGGCTGCCAGATTGTTTGATCGCCTGCGTCGGCGGCGGCAGCAATGCCATGGGGCTGTTTCACGCCTTTGTTCCGGACAAAAAAGTGAGAATGGTCGGAGTGGAAGCAGGTGGGCTCGGGGTGGCAAGCGGGAAACATGCGGCCAGATTTGCCGGCGGTCGTCCCGGGGTGCTCCAGGGAACCATGACCTATCTGCTGCAGGATGAGAACGGGCAGGTCAATCTCACCCATTCCGTCTCGGCCGGGTTGGACTATGCGGCGGTGGGACCCGAGCACAGTTATCACAAGGAAACCGACCGTGCCGAGTACACGTCCGCGACGGACGATGAAGCCTTGGCCGCCTTCGACCTGCTCGCGCGGGAAGAGGGCATTATGCCGGCGTTGGAAAGTGCTCACGCCATTGCCGAGGTGGTGAAGTGCGCACCGAAAATGAAGAAGAATCAAATCCTGGTGGTGAACCTGTCCGGGCGGGGCGATAAGGATGTGCAGCAGGTAGCCAGAATCAAAGGCGTGACTCTGTAGCAGGATGTTGAACCGGGCCGCCAGCTGCGCTCTCGCGGCGGTCAGAGGTTCGATGTACGCTCCTTAGTACGCCTCACCTCTTTCCTTGCTGCGGCCTTGCTGAACGGCCCGGTTGAACATCCTGCAGAGAAGAATCTCGCTGGATAGATGAGAGACAAGGGTATATCGACATGAATCGTTTAGATCAGACGTTCGGGCGGTTGAAGGCGAAGGGGGAGAAGGCGCTCATCACCTATATCATGGCCGGTGATCCCTCATTGCAGGAGACCGAGCAATTGGTGCTTGAGTTGGAGCAGGCCGGGGCCGACATTATTGAATTGGGTGTGCCCTTTTCAGACCCCATCGCAGACGGTCCTGTGATTCAACAGGCGGCTGAGCGCGGCCTTCAAAGCGGCACTTCTCTTCGTAAGATTCTCGAGTCGGTCCGTCACCTGCGCACCTCGACGCAAATCCCCATCGTCTTGATGGCCTACTACAACAACATCCACGCCTTTGGGGAAGCGGATTTCTGTGGAAAGGCTGTCGAAGCAGGTGTGGATGGACTGATCGTGCCGGACATGCCACCTGATGAAGCGGGGCCCCTGCGCGGTCCGGCGGATGCGGCCGGCCTTCATCTGATCTTCCTGTTGGCCCCGACCAGCACCGCCTCTCGCCGCGCCTATGTGTCAAAGGAGTCCGGCGGATTTGTCTATTATGTTTCCATCACAGGCATTACTGGGGCTAAACTGAACGACATGGCGGGCGTGCGTGACAACGTCGCCAAGATCAAGAAGCACACCAAGACACCCGTTGCCGTAGGATTCGGCGTGGCAACTCCCGAAGATGCCGCGCGGGTCGCTGAAGTCGCCGATGGCGTCATTGTCGGCAGCGCGATTGTCCGTCGGGTTGGAGAGCATGGGCAGGATGGCCGTCTCGTTCAGGAAGTGGGCGCGTTCGTTCGTTCCCTCAAGGCCGCGATGCAGCCTGCGTAGTCGCTTCGTTCCGTCATCCTCCCGCTCGTCTTCCATTCGTCTCGAACCACCTCAGAGGGGCGCATTTTCTTGGCGTCCTCTCACCCGGGCCTTCATGGCCGGAACTCGTCCGCTCGCTCCCTGCAGCAGCATACTCAAGAACATCATGCAGAACGGTCCCGTTCTGCCGTGCAACGATTGCTTGTTCACATGAGGAGATGCCATGGCCGTAGCTCGTCGTAAGGTCAGCCGAACCACTCGCAAAACGACATCCAAGAATACGTCCGTCGCCCCGCGCCGGAAAGCCACGCCGCGCAAAGCGGCCCCCATGGGGGAGGATCGCCTGCTTCGCACGCTCCAACAGGGGTTGTTTAATACGCTTTCCAGTTCAGAGGGCGAAGGGCGATCACCTATCGGAGTGTCTGCGGTCTTTGTACAATTGTTTCTGCAGTTGACCAAGGTCCAGGCCGTGGCTGTGTATGTGCGCGATGAGCAGACTCGCGAGATGACCTGTCTGGCTGAAGCCGGCAGCAGCGATCCGGCCCTGGCGGAGCCGTGGCACGAGGGGTTGAGCAAGGCGGAACAGAACTCTCCCATCATCAGCGGTGACTTGCATGGCATTCGGTTACATCGGATCGGCCGCCTGGACGGGGTGGTGATATTCCGGACGGGTAAGTCTCAGCGTGTACCGTCTCGAAAGCTCTTGTCGTTGTTGACGGCGGTGGAGCCATGGTTGGCGGTTCTGCTGGACCATGCCCGATTGACGGTCAAATACGCGGCGAAGATTCTTCGCATTCAGCATATGGAGCAGGTGAGCGACATCCTGAACTCCAGCCTGGCCGAGGAGGAGAAACTGCGACGGGCATTGGATGCGGCGGTTCGACTCGTTGAGGCGGAGGCGGGTGCGCTGTTTTTGGGTTCTTCGGACGGGACGTTGAAACTGTCCGCCATCGGTGGTGAACGCGCCGCGGGACTGAGGGCGCTGCAATCGACGATCGCGGCAGGAGTGCATCGCACGGGGCAGGCTGTCCTGATCACTCAGGGGCGTCAGGATGCTCGATTGGTTGCGGGCCAGGGATGGCAGGCTGCGCTCACGGTCGCGTCGCTCGTGTCTGTGCCGGTCCGTATGGGGGCCCAGGCGGTCGGGGTGCTGGAAGTCGTGAATCGGCGCAGCGGCAAGCCCTTCAGCAATTGGGACGTGCTCGAACTGGCGAGTCTCTCAAATCAATTCGGCCTGGCGATCGACAATCTGCGAAGAGGAGCGGGAGGAGGCAGGGGATGAGGGAAATCCAGTCAGCCTAGCGTTTTTCAGGGGGCATGTACTTGATCATGTCTCCGGCCAGTTTCGTGGCCAGATCTTTCATGTCCGGGCGGATGAACAAATAACTTTCTTGTATCTGGTGGCGCGCCTTCCAGACGATGGCGCCGTTCACGGCATCGACCAACCGCATGCTCAGGCCCACGCGGGCTATGTTATCGCCTTCCTCCCGCGTGTACTCCCAGGCATTCACCTTGACGACCAGCAGGGAATCGGCGCCCAGAGCATGGCCAATTTTGATCGCGGAATTCTTATCGGACTGGCCGGTCGTTTCCATGCGTGAGAAGTAGGTGACAAGCGCATCGAAGGCGTCTTTCGTCGTTTGGAACGTATCGGTCACCTGATCGGGCGGCACGACCTTCTCAACCCGGCGGCTCTTGATCAGGACTTTTGCCACTACTTCCTCGACGTCTTCACGGGCGCTGTCATAGGTTCCCGAGATCGGGAGAATGGCCATGGTTTTGGGGTAAAACCCTCGCGCGGCCGGGCCTTCCCACATCTCCTGCAAGCCTCCGCAGCCGGCCAGCAGTCCAGACATCACAAGACAAAGAACAACGCTGATGGTGGAGAGTGTGTGTCGTGTCATGGTTCGTACAGCAAGTGTAGCAGATTGATTCAGTGCCGAATGCGACCTTAGAAGGTCAAGGCGATAGATCCTGAGGCCAGGGCAGCCTGGTCCCTAAAATCATACCCGCCGGCGATATCGATGCGCAAGGCTAGGATGCGAAATCCAAAGCCTGCAGTCGGGATAAACGGCGTTTTGGCATCCTGCATATTTTTGAATGCGCCGAGCCGGAAGGACAGCAGTTCCGACAGGATCGTCTGCTCTGCGCCGAGGCTCAACACCTGGCTGTGGACGCCGGGGGTGAGCGTGTTGTTCTTGGTGATGTCCACATCCGCAGTGAGCGTCAGGGAGTTGTACGGGTTGACGGCGATTCCGGTTCTGACCTGGGGCAGCAATTTGAACTTATCGCCGTTCGGCGCATCGAAGGTCGGTGCATTGATGTCCTTTGCCACGATACCCATACGTAACCAGGATGAAGGGCGGAACATCGCTCCCACGTCAATGCCGAGGGCGGTCGAAATCTTGGCGCGTCCGATGTCCTCGAAGACTTTCACGTCGTCGCTCGCGCCGCGGATATTGGTGGCGCCGGTATAGGCTGCGCCCTGGATGACCTTGCCGGTGACGCCGATGGAAAACATGCGATCCATGAACGCATAGGCATAGGACAGCGCGGCTTGCCGGACTTCCAACCCGTTCATGGCGAACTGCCCGTTGACGGTCAGGTTCGTGCCGTTATTCGTAAAGCCGACCGGGCCCCGTAGAAATCCGCCGGCGGTGGCGACATCCGACACGTTGAATCCCAACGCATGTTCGCCGAAGTTGCCCTTGACGTAGAGGCCCCCGGAGGCCGCTGCCGTCAGGTTGGTGCCAGGCCTGTTCATGCGATCGATTTGCTGTTGGAGGCGGGCAATGTTACCGGCCGACGTGTCGTTCAAATTTATATTGTTGATGTCTTTCAGGGTGTCGAACACGTCGCCGCGATCGACGACCTGGCCGCCGCCTTGAATACGCATATCGAATTTCTTGCTCATCGCCATTCCGGCAGGATTCCAGTAGGTGGCAAGAGAGTCCGTGGTCGTCGCGACTCCGGCCCCGCCCATGCCCATTTGGCGTGACCCGACGAAAACAAACTCGACCGCTGTTGCCTGGAGCGGTACGAGCATGATGAGCAGAAAGGCCGTGAAGCGAATAGAGGGTTGGACGAAGGTCTTCATAAAATCAGTCGAACTCCGGGCTCGGAGGATTCAATGGCGCAGTCTACGAAAAGATGCTCAAGCCGTCAAGAAGTCACTCTCGGTCGGGAATCTCTACGGGGCCCGGCCTATGACGAGATGATCATGCCGTCCTGCATGGACACAATGCGATCGGCCTGTGCTGAAAGTTTGTCATTGTGTGTGACGATGACAAAGGTAGTGCCCCGTGACCGATTCAGTTGGCGGAGCAGCGCGAAGAGCGCGTCGCCGGTGTGGGTATCGAGATTCCCGGTTGGTTCATCCGCCAGCACCAGATCCGGTTGCTGCATCAGGGCGCGGGCAACGGAGACGCGTTGCTGTTCGCCGCCGGACAGTTCGCCCGGTTTGTGGTGGAGCCGATCTCCCAGACCAACCTCGCTCAGGAGCTTCGTTGCCTCACCCACGACATCGGCCATCTCCCGCTTTTGAATCATGGCCGGCAGACAGGCGTTTTCGAGTGCTGTGAATTCCGGCAGCAGGTGATGAAACTGGAAGACGAATCCCACCCGTTTGTTCCGGAACTCCGCCTGCTGCTGCTCGGTGAGCTGGAAAAGATTCTGGCCGTCAAACGAGACCGTGCCTTTCGTGGGGCGATCCAGGGTGCCGAGAATTTGAAGCAGCGTGCTCTTGCCCGCTCCGGATGCGCCGACGATGGCGATAAGTTCGCCCCGTTGGATGTGCAGGTTGATGTTGTTCAGCACCACCAATTCCCGCCCGCCCATCGGAAACGTTTTGTACAGGTCGACGACGTCAATCATACAGTTCGTGATCGGGTGAATGTTCCCACCGTCATTCATATCGCAGCGCGGCAGCCGGGTCGAGCTTCGCGGCCTGGAGCGACGGATAGAGTGTTGCGGCAAAACTGATCACAATAGCCGACCCTGCGACGAGCAACACATCCGATCCCAGCACATGGACCGGGATGCGCGAGATGTAGTACACGGTCGGATCGAAGGTCCAGAAGGTTTGAATCAGCCAGAGAAACGCGTATCCGAGCGGCACACCGATGGCTGCGCCCGAACAGCCGATGATCAGGCCATTCAGCATGAAAATACGCATGATGCCCTTGCGGGTGGCGCCCATCGCTTTGAGGATCGCAATCTCGCGTTGTTTCTCCGTCACGATCATGGTGAGGGTGCTCACGATATTGAACGAGGCGACGATCGTGATCAGCACCAGCAGCAGGAACATCATCGTCTTCTCCAGCTTCAGGGCCGAGAACAGGTTGCGGTTCATCTGCATCCAGTCTCTCGCCCAGAAAGCGAAGCCAAGCTGTTGTTCGATCGACCGGGCGACGTCGGCCGCCCGGAAGACATCCGCGACTTTCACCTCGATGCCTGTAACGGTGGCGCCCATGTTAAAGAACTTTTGAGCCTCCGCCAGTTCAATGTAGGCGAGGGAGGAATCGTATTCGTACATGCCGGATTGGAAAATGCCGACGACGACGAATTGCCGGATCTTCGGCGTCATGCTGGCGCCCGTCACAGGCCCGACCGGAGAGACCACGTTCAGGGTGTCGCCGGGAAAGGCGCCCAGCCGCATCGACAATTCTTTGCCGAGGATGATGCCCGGACGCATGGCGGTATCGGGGCCGTTCGGTTCACGTTCTTTCTCGGGGAGGACAACTTTGATGGAATGTGAAAGGTCATCGAGGTTCCCGTTGACGAGATTGTGGGCTAACTCGGTGACGGTGCCTTCGCGTGCCGGATCGATCCCGCGCAGGATAATGCCCTGGACTCCTGATGGAGAGGTCAGGAGCACTTGGCGGAAGATGAATGGCGTGGCGGCAACCACCTCTGGAACGCCGGCTACTTTCTTCACCTGTTCCTCGTAATCGACCATGGATTCTTTCATGCGGTCGTTTACGAGGATGTGCGCGGTCGTGCCGAGGATCTTGGCCTGCACGTCCTCCTTGAAGCCGGTCATGATGCCGACAGTCCCGATCAACGCCGCGACGCCCAGCGTAATGCCGACGATCGACACGATCGTATTGAAGGAGATGGTGCGGTTGCGCCGTTTGGCGCGCAGGTAGCGCAGGCCGATGAAAATTTCGTAGGGAAGCGCCATGTCTACTTTTCAGGCCTGAGCTGCGGGAAGAGGACGACATCCCGGATGGAGGCCTGATTCGTGAAGAGCATGACGAGACGGTCGATGCCGATGCCTTCACCGGCGGTCGGCGGCATGCCGTATTCGAGGGCGCGCAGGAAATCCTCGTCGACGCGATGGGCTTCTTCGTCGCCGGCCGCATGTTGTGCGGCCTGGGCCTCGAAGCGCTCGCGCTGATCGAGCGGATCGTTCAACTCGGAAAAGGCGTTGGCAATCTCGCGTCCCGCAATATAGAGCTCGAACCGGTCGGTCAGGGATGGATCGGAATCCTTCCGGCGGGCGAGCGGAGAAATTTCGATCGGATAGTCGGTGATGAACGTCGGCTGCTGGAGTTTCGGCTCGACGGTTTCTTCGAAGATCTCGTTCAGAATATTGACGAGTGACTCCTTGGGAGAGACTTCGACGCCGAGCCGTTGGGCTGTGGCGAGGGCTTCGTCGCGATTCGTGAGGACGGACGGCGGCAGGCCGTTCACTTCCAGGATGGACTGGTGGTAAGACCACCGGCGCCATGGCGAGCTCAAATTGATTTGCGCGCCTTGATACTCGATGGTCGTCGTGCCGAGGATGTCCTGCGCCAGCCGGCTGAACAGCTCCTCGGTCAGCACGATGAGGTCGTGGTAGTCGGCGTAGGAGACGTAGAACTCCAGCATGGTGAACTCGGGATTGTGAATCGTCGAGATGCCTTCGTTCCGGAAGTTGCGGTTGATTTCGAATACGCGGGGAAAGCCGCCGACGATCAGCCGTTTGAGATAAAGTTCCGGCGCGATGCGGAGATACAGTTCGGCGCCCAGGGCGTTGTGATGGGTGACGAAGGGCTTCGCGGCCGCGCCGCCGGGAATGGGATGCATCATCGGCGTTTCAACTTCGAGGAAGCCTCGTTCGATGAGAAATGCGCGAATCCCGGACACGATGCGGCTGCGCAGTGAGAAAATCTGGTGCACCTGCGGGTTGGCGATCAGATCGACATACCGCTGGCGATATCGGGTTTCCACGTCAGTGAGTCCGTGCCATTTCTCTGGCAAGGGGCGGAGGGCTTTACTGAGAAAGGTGAGGGTCTTCGCCTCGACGGTGAATTCGTTGGTCTTGGTGCGAAAGAGAATGCCCGTTACACCGATCCAGTCTCCGAGATCCAGGCCTTCGGAAATCTGATGGGCCTGCTCACCCAGCGTATCCTTTTTGAGGTAGACCTGCAGGCGATCCGATCCGTCTTGCAGCACCGCGAAGGCGGCTTTGCCGAAGCGCCGCAAGCCCACGATACGGCCGGCGATGGTACAGCCGATCTGTTCCTGCTCCAGCACCTCTTTGGTTTTCTCACCGTGGAGACGCGTGAGCTGTCCTGCGCGGTCCTTGACTTCGAAGCGCGTGCCATAGGGCGCCACACCGAGCTGACGAAGGTGATCGAGTTTCTTGATGCGTTGTTGGCGTTGATCGTTTAATTCATCCATTGATGGGGTCTCTCGTCGTTCGTATCTCGTGGGTCGCGCGCGACGCGTCACGGGATAGGTGTCCTAATCTATAAATCGTCGTCTTTCATGGCGACCGGCTCGGGAGCCTTGCCGCCGGTCATCTTTCTCTGGAGATAGGCCTCGATGAATCCGTCTAAATCGCCGTCCATTACAGCAGACACCTGGCCGACTTCGTGTCCCGTCCGGTGGTCTTTGACCATTTGATAGGGTTGGAAGACGTAGGAGCGGATCTGGCTGCCCCAGGCGATGTCTTTCTTCTCGCCGACGATCGCGTTGAACTCGGCTTCCTTCTTGCGCTGTTCCACTTCAAACAGACGGGCTCTCAGAATTTTCATGGCCCCGTTACGATTTTGGAGCTGGGACCGTTCGTTTTGGCATTGCACCACGATGCCTGTGGGAATGTGAGTGATGCGAATCGCCGTTTCCACCTTATTCACGTTCTGCCCGCCGGCGCCACCGGCCCGGAAGGTGTCGACGCGGAGATCCTTGTCCTCGATCACCACCTGCACATCGTCGTCGAGTTCGGGATAGACGAACACCGAGGCGAAGGACGTATGCCGTCGTTTGTTCGCGTCGAACGGGGAGATTCGCACGAGACGATGGACCCCGGCTTCGGCTTTCAAGTAGCCATAGGCGTAGGGGCCGGTCACTGACAACGTCGCGCTCTTGATACCCGCCTCATCGCCGCCCTGCAAATCCAATGTCTCGACCTTGAATCCCTTTTGCTCGGCCCACCGCACATACATGCGGAGGAGCATTTGCGCCCAGTCTTGTGATTCGGTGCCTCCGGCGCCGGGATGGATGGCAAAGATGGCGTTGTTGGCATCCAGCTCGCCCGAGAGCAGCAACTCGATGCGGAACTGCGCGACGGCTTTTTCGAACGGGCCGAGTTCGGCCGTGAGTTCCTGCTCCAGTCCGGCGTCACCAGACTCCAGCGCCAGTTCCAGGAGCGCCTCGATGTCGCTCTGGCGCCGTTCGGTGTCCCGCCAGCGGGACAATTCGCGATCCAGCGCGGCCTTGCGCCGGTTCACCTTGGCAGCAGCCTGCGTATCTTTCCAAAAATCCGGCTGGGAGGTTTTAACGTCGATGTCGTTGAGTTCAGCAGTCATCCGAGCCAGGTCAAAGATGCCCCCGTAGCTGAGCCAACTGTTCACCGAGGGTTCGCACACGGGTCCGGACATCATCCAACATGGCACGGTCCTTTCTCTCTCAGGCTGGTCGCCCGGCAGGTTCTCCACCGGCTGGCTCTGTATCGTGCGAGAAGTAGCCGGTCAGGCACAAAAGCGCGATGAGTATAGCACAGGCATACGCAAAGAGATCACCGTATTGGGAGTAAAAGGTCTGCTGGTGACTCACCGGAATCGTTCCGCGCAAGGCATCCTGAGTAAAGATGGGTGACTGTTGCAGGACGCGCCCATAGGGGTCGATGAACCCGGAGATCCCGGTATTGGCCGCCCGTGCGAATGCGACATGATTCTCCACGGCGCGAAAGACCACCATCCCAAAATGTTGATAGGGCGCGGACGAAGGACCGAACCAGGCGTCGTTCGTCACCGTGACCATGAAATCCGCCCCGTTGGCCGCAAACTGACGCACCAAGTTGGGGAAGATCACTTCGTAACAAATGACCACGCCGAACTTCAGATGGAAATCCGCGTTCGTGGCCGCAGCAGCCAGCGGCGGGGTCTTCTCATGGGGTTTGAACATCAATAACGTCGAGCCGGGACCGGCTTCGAAGTCACCGATTCCTTCGACGAGCTTGTCGAGGAAAAACAGGAGTGAGTTGTGGAACGGAATGTACTCGCCGAATGGAACCAGATGTTGTTTGTCGTAGCGACCGAGGATCTGACCGTCCGTCGCAAGTAGGTACGCGCTGTTGAGTAAGAACGGTTTTCCGTCGGGATGTCGCCGCAGCGCCGGACTGCCAAACAACAGCGGGGCTCCGGCACGGTGCGCCATGTCGTTCACGACGGCGCGGTACTGCGGTTCCATTTCGAAGACGAAGGGCGTGGCAGCTTCCGGCCACACGATGAGATCAAGGTTCTCTCCCAGCGCGGCGGTAAGGCGATCGTACCGAGACATGGTTTCCTGGCGGAAAGCCACATCCCATTTTTGGGCCTGCTCGACGTTGGGTTGGACGACTCCCACAGACAGCATGCGAGGGCTGACATGTTGGGCAGCAGACAGGACGCTTGTGCCATAAAACAGGGCTACACCGAATCCCGCCGCAGCCGCAACCGAGGAAGGCCAAGGGAACGAACGAATCTGGAAACCGCGGTAGGCTTTGAAACTCCAGATCAATGTTTCCGCGAGGGCGGCGTTGACCAGCACCAGGAGAAACGAGACGCCATAGACGCCGAAGTGGTCGGCAAACTGAATGATGGAGAGCCATTGATATTGGGAATAGCCGAACAGCGCCCATGGCAATCCGGACAGAAAATAGGTGCGGATGAGTTCCAGCGTCACCCATAAAAATGGCGCGGGCAGAAATCCGAGTGTCGGGAAGGCCGTCCTGATCCACGAAAGCGCACCGGCATACACAGCCAGGTAGAGGCCGAGATAGACCGTGAGTAAGAGCATGACCAGCGTGGCGATCGGGAACGGTACTTTGCCGTAGACGTTCATGGCGGTGATGACCCAGAACATGGCGCCGGTAAAGGCGAGTGTTCCGGCGAGCCAGCCTACGCGGAAGGCGCGACGTGGCGAAACATATTCGACGGCAATATGCAGGGGGACCAGGGCGAACCAGGCCACGATGCCGAGGTCGAATGCCGGAAATGAGAGGGGGTAAAGAAAACCGCTCGCGCAGGCAAGCAGGATGAGGCGTGCGCGGGAGATGGTCATTCACGCTAACTTAACGAAAGCGTTGAGTAGATTCAACCATCCTCTTCGGGCTGTCGATTCCGCGGCAGCGGGTTACTGTTCCACTCTTGTGCAGGCTGATGTGACGGCCGTCCGAGCGGCGAACTGGGTCGCCCTTGCTGGTAGGTGGGGGCAGGGGTGTGTGGCCGGGGAGTGGCCATCCCTTTCGGATGGAGTGGTAGGAGAGGCGCAGGCGTCAGGAGATTCGGCGGCCTCGGCGTTCCAAAGGGGGTAACCGTGCCCGCAGTGGCACCGTGGGGCGAACTGAAGCTGTGAGAGGGGAGACCTGATCCAAGCTGCGTCGAGCCTTTATTGCCGTGTGCATCAGAATACAGGGCGTCGCCGTTACCTAACGGGGACAATGTACCGGTGGTCCCGCCCGATTGTTGAAGGAGCATTGGCTGTGCATCCGCATTGGAGATCGGATCGGTAGCCCACCAGATGGCGAGGAGCACCACCAGAGCAACGGTTGGCATAGCCGACCTCCATCTAAAGAACCATCTGCTGACATCCTACCAGATGCTCATGGCCTTCTCTGGAACAGAGGGGTTGTATCGCATGCTGAACTACGATAGCCGGCAACCCGCGCCGGGCCTCAACTTTTCCCGTATTGACCGGTTTTTTTTCGAAGCGTAGACTGTATTCATCGCTTCAGTACCACCCTTTCTGCAGGTGGTCGAATGGTCCTCCGTGGCAAACATGACCGCGGCATTGACCAAGACAGTCTTGTCCCGTCCCCTCCATTCGGTTCTGTTCACCTTCGACATATCGCGGTAGGTACCTTCGGCATGCGCTCCGAGCCTTCGTCGGCCGAGGGAATACATTCGCGTGGCGCAGGTATCACCTTTCTCAAAGGAGGCCTGTTGATGCAAAGACGATTAAGTCCCCGTGCGGTTCTGCTCCCGGCGTGCCGGCATCCTGCCTGTTTGCCACGCGCCGGCTTACCTGAGGCAGGAAGGAGGGCGCCATGGGACGCAAATATGACCTCGTTGATGTTATGGCAGCCATAGGATTGGTTGCCACGCTATTCGGAGGCTACTTACTAGTCACGGCTGCTGATGGCTTTTGGCAGGCCCCGATTGCTCCGACCATGCAGGCCACTATCGTCGCCAGTGATCCATCCGCAGGCATGCAGTATCTGCAGCCTGTGCTAGGGCAGGCCATCGTGCAAGATTTGTTGCTCGATCGGGAGGCCGGCTCGGCATTGTCGGCTTCTGCCATGGAACTCAATCGTGCGGTCAGTGAATCAGAGCTGATGTCCACTACGCTGCTGAGTCCGCTTGTATTGGCCGAATTGCACGCGTTCGGGCAGGAGGCTGATCATCGCGCTCGGATGCAGTATGTGATGGGCAAGGCGGTCGTCAATCAGACCCGGCGTGGAATTTCGAGCGGAATTCTCTCAGCTGACCAATATGCCGGCGACTTCAACACCAATCTGATCAGGACAGCCGAGTTGACCGGACAGCGCATGCATGACCAATTCGAGGCGACGAGACAGGCGGCCATTGGCCGGTCGATCGTCGACGCGATCCAGGATGAGGATCGGATGACCTCGGCGGTCCAGGAGCGAATCGGGCGAGCTGTCGTTCAGGTGACGCAAGCCCAGGAAAACTATGCTGAGGCCAAGGCTGATCGGCAGATTCAGCTTGCCAGTGCGACGGTTGCGGCTATGCGAACCGATGCGTTGATGGATCGGTTGGCGCTGTTGGAAAACATGTCGGCCGAGCGAACAGTGGTTGCGAACCACAGGAGCGCGAGCGCGGACGTGTCTCGCGGATCCCTGATACTGGCTTGCGTGGGGCTGATTGCCTTGTTCGTGGGCGGGCTCGCGTTCAGCAGCCGGAAGGGCGAGGTGGAGAGCATCCCCCTGTGGAAGCTGGAGACGCTACTGCAACTGCACCGGTCGGGACGATAACGGATCACCCTGGGAATCGATGGGCGATTCCCAGGGTTTCAGAGGAGGTCGACTATGTCGTGGGAAAACTGGGCTGTGGCTATCGGGCTCGGCGCGCTCCTCATGATGTTCTTCGCGTTGATGGAGATGTTTTTCGCCGCGCCGCGGCATCCATTGGATCATTCACAGCACAAATAACGCTTAGTTCAGGCAGGACCAAAGGCCCGGCAACATCACTTTGGCCATAGCCTTGAGTTCGGATTCCGACTGCGGGGGAACACCGGACAGGGCGATGCCGAAATCATGACCTTTTGACCAGCGTACGGTCGCTCGACGAATCAGCATGGGCGCCTCAGGTGTCGCCTGAATCACGATGACCACCAGCTCCATGCCGACGGTGACGGCTTCTTTCCCGCGAACACGCCCCCCGGCGATATTGAAGTCTTCGGTCACGCCGATGGTTTGAAAGGCGCCATTCGAATAGTAGATCGGGTACTGCACGGGAATGCGCCTGGCCCCACGTTCGCGATACGCAGCGTTCATTTCAACCCCGTTCCTTTCGTCCGATGATGCAGGTTCATGCTTCGCGCCCGAACAGATCGCTTTGACAGATTGAGCTCGCTCTGCTGCCACAGCAGAAGCGCGGCGGCGATCATGCCGCCCAGCAGGTCATTCCAGATATCGTGGAGGGAAGCTTCTCGTCCTGGTGCCGTGCCTTGCATCACTTCCGTCCAGAGTCCGAATACGGCTGTAACCAGGATTCCGACCGATGCCGCGTGGATGACCGGCCAGCCTCGACGGCGAAATCCCCACATCACCATCCACCCCAACAGGCCATAGGCCGGCACATGGGCCCAATCGCGCCAACTCCCGGGCACGAGCTCAATGAGCGAACCTCCTACTCCGGTTCCCGGAGCAGCTACGGCAAGAATAACCAATAGCAACATGTAGCTGAGGGTGACTGCGGCGGCGAACAGCATATGAGGAGTACTCTCCGGTGAATTCGTGACTCAACGGAGAGTACTGTGCTGGGAACGGAAACCACTATCGGGCATTCGGTCGTGTCGGTAGTGCTTTGGAGGGGAAACGGGAGAGCAGTCTCAGGAGATATCGAGGATGGAGAGAGTGAGTCCGCGTTGAGCGGTCAGGTTTTTTTCTCCGGCTTCTGGTGGTGCCAGTCTTTCGGCGAGGCCGAGTGGGACTGATAGGCCTGGCCGAATCCGAGGACCAGATGGGCATCTTGCATCTGTAGCTCCCACAAGGCGAAGTCGCCAAAACCAAACATCATGTGTGATCGGGGGAATTTGGTCAGGTAGCGTTCTTTCACCTTGTCATACGTGTCGTGGGTCGGGGGCAGAACGGCGGCAGTCCCTTGCAAGTTAAGGCGCTGCAAGGATGATGGATTCTTTTCCGGTCCATCCGGTTCAGCAATAAATAGGCTGACGCGGGGATCTTCGAGGAGATGCTGGGTATGTAACGCCAGCCTGCTGAGGTGGAGATAGACGCGGGACCAGTCTTCTCCGAGCACATAGGTGGCATGTGAGCCGAAGGGGTGACCGTTCCTCACGGTCAACAATACGCCGGTTCGCGCCTGGGCGATAAGCGTATCGCAAGCGGTCTGTACGGAGTCGTTCGGCATGGCATCCGGCATCGGCATACAGTCACCTCCACTGAGAACATTGTAGCTGCGTCTGGGCAATTGTCCAGCCATCCGAGAATGGCAGGCTGGACGTTGTTGCGACGATTCCTGCAGATCCCGCTTTGCCTCAGGCATGAACGCAGGATAAGATGGGGCAGGTGATTGGGTGCACGGCTACGAGAAGAAGGGGGACGCAGACGATGAGACACATGCAATGGGGGTTGGCGCTGGTGGGAATCTGTGTCGCGATCGGGCTCACCGGTTGCGGTGGAAAACAGGCCGAGATTAAAGAAGACCGCTTGACCGTCGGGCGCGTACAGGGCGAGGTCAAAGTCGGGATGTCCGCGGCGCAGGTGGCAGAACTCCTGGGATCGCCGAACATTGTCACCACGGACGACAAGCGTCGCGAAGTGTGGATCTACGACAAAGTGTCGACGGATCGTGTGGACACGTCCAGTTCATCCTACGCAGGGCTGATTATCCTCGGCGCGAATTCCAGCGACCACTCTAGCTCGCAACGTCAGCGCACGCTGACCATCATCATCAAGTATGACGAAGACAAGAAGGTCAGAGACTTTGCCTATAATTCCACACAATTCTGAACGGCGTTGTCCGATGGGTCTGCGGCGTTCCGCGCTTCTCATCGCGGGCCTGACTCTGTCTGCATTGGTGACCGGTTGCGCCCAGCGGACGCAGCCGGCGGAGTTTTTTCAGCTCTCACCTGAAAGCAGTGCCAACCGGGCCATGCAAACCCGGCTTTTTGACACGGGGGCCGATCACGAATTGTTGTCGGCCTCGGCCGCAGCGTTACAGGATCTGGGGTTTCAGGTCGAGGAGAGCGTGCGCGAAGTGGGCTTTCTGCGGGCGGCGAAAGAGCGAAGCGCGCGTGAATATGGCCAGTATCGCAACCGCTTTCTTGTCTGGCTCCTGTCGCTCGGTCACCTGGTCATGCCGATCGACCTGCATCAAAAAATTGCGGCGACGATCGTGACGCGCCCGATGAATGAGGACCATGCGCGGCAGGAAGTCCGTATCATGTTCTATCGGGTCGTATGGAAAGGCGATGGGCAGGCCGATCGCAACTACATCCCACCCGGTGAACAAAAAATGGAAATGATTCGAGATCCCGAGATTTATCAGCAATTTTTCGCGAAGCTCTCCAAATCCGTATTCTTGGAGCCGCATTCGATTTAAGTACGAGGACTCATGAATTGGACACAGACCGTCCGGGCTCTGATGATGGTAGCGGGGATGGCAACGCTGCACGGTTGTGTTGCGCCGGAGCCACGGCAGGAACTCTTCGCGCCGACCGATGCGCAGATGAAAATCCGGAGCGCGCAAAGCCGGACATTTGAGGTGAAGGATCACACGGTCGCGATGCGCGGCGTGATCGCAGCCTTGCAGGATCTGGGTTTCATCATCGAGCGCGCCAACGAACCGCTGGGATTGGTCACGGCGGCTCGTTTTGCCGAACCGAACTACTATGATGTGCTGGGCGTGACGGTGACGGTGCGACTGCAGGAAGCAGGCAAGACCATGATTCGAGCCAATGCGATTTACAACAGCAAGCCGATCGAGGACCCCAAGGTCTATCAGAACTTCTTCGCGGCGGTGGAGCGCTCATTGTTTCTGGTGAAGGACTAGCGGTGTCCGACTTCTCTTCGGTCAGACTCGTTCGATGCGGGTGGTCGGGCAGCCGAGCATTCATGGCCTGTCTCGTCTTGCAGACCGTGCTCGCAGTTGCTGGTTGTTCGCCCTATGAGTGGCGCCATGAGAACCAGTGGGACTCGCGCGATCAGATCTGGCTTTCAGAGGCAAGCCAGGTCAAAGTGCGGGCCGCGCAGAGCCGGGTGTTCGACACGGCCGACCGTCTCAAGACCATACAGGCTGTCGTTTCTACCTGTCAGGATTTGGGGTTTGCCGTCGAAGTGTTGGACGAAACGTTGGGCATTGTTTCGGCGAAAAAGTTTGATGACTACGAGCCGACGCGATTGGGTGAACCGTCCTACCATCTGTATCGGGACGACGGCTTGCTGATCTTGACCCGGCAGTTCCGCAGCTGGGGCCCGTTCTATCACCGCAGCAACCTGATTCGTCTTACGGTCACGGTTCGCCCGCGCGGGGAGACACAGTTGGTCGTGCGAGCCAGCGCGCAATACTACTTGAAGGCCATCGAATCGCCAGAACCCTACCAGCAGTTTTTTCGCACCTTGGAGCAGGCGCTGTTCATTCAGGCGAATGCCATTTCGTAGAGACACGGCGAACCGACTCACTGTATAGATGGTGCGGGCTGGAAGGTGTACGTAGTGCGAGCCGGCTCAGGTGTTATCGTCGCGATTCGCTTACGGCAGGTTTGTGGGCTCCGTTCAACATGCCAGGTGCTAAAATCGGATCGAGATTGAAGGCCACGCTGATTCGAGGTGCCGTCCCGCGATAGGTCGTCACGGCATGGAAGAGCCAGCCGGGAAACAGGAGGCATTGTCCGGACGCCGGTGCATAAGAAATGCTGGTCCCGGCATCGTGTAACTCCGTCATGCTGTATTGCAGATACGGCGCGAGCATGCGTGGCAGGCAGCCGCGCGGATCATAAATTTGTAACTCTCCGCCCTTGTTCTGCGTCGAGCACACCTCTCCCACATCAACATAGTACACACCGGCCCAAAAGCTGCCGGGATGGGAATGTGCCGAGTTGGCGCCGCCATTGCGCTGCACGTTAGCCCAGACTTCCACGACGTCCCAGTCTGGTCGCCCGTGGCCATGATCGCAACGCTGGGACAGGGTGGTGACTTGTTTCGCTACTTCCATGACTGGAGCAAACAGGTCTCGCAACGGCTCACCCGCCCATTCGAGCATGGAGAGGTCGTGCGGAGAAGACCAGCCGACTACCTCGGCATCCCGATGAGTTGGAATGGAGGATTCACGTTCAAGAATCAATGCGGAGAGCTTGGCATTGATTCGTTCGTGGTCAGCGGGAGTGAATACCAGCAGAGGCGTGGAGAAGAGGGGGGTGATTTGGATCTCGATCTCGGTCGGCATGGATGTGTCCCATACTGCTCTACGACCGCGGATGGGTGCACGGTATCTCCCGGTTACAACGCAAGTCAACCTAGATGTTTACCCAGGGGGCTCGCGGGATGGAGATGGCAACCGAGAGCCGGGAGGGGAGCACATCTGCCAATCAGGAGCAGGGATAGCGCCAGGGTCATAGGGCCCCGCTTGACAGTGCTTTGCCAGGGGCCTAGCCTGAGGTGGCCGAAGTCTCGTCCACTATTCAACCAGGGAGGCTATCATGTCTGTTGCGCGTGTGACGGAAATCATTGCCGCATCCCCGAAGAGTTTTGACGATGCGATCCATACCGGCATTGCTCGTGCGAATAAAACGCTGCAAAATGTGAAGAGCGCGTGGATTGAGGATCAGAAGGTGGATATCGAAGACGGGAAGATCACGCAGTATCGCGTGGCGTTAAAAGTGACGTTTGTGCTGAAGGACTAAGGGAGCATCATGAAAAATGTCGAGATGACCGTCGAGGGTACCCTGTTGACCATCAAGGTCGATTTATCGAAGGAGTTCGGTCCGTCGGCGTCGGGGAAGACCACCATCATCGCTTCGACCGAGGGGAATGTCACGATTCCGGGCCGGGAAGAAAAAATCGGCCTGAACGTTTACCGAAAAAAGTAGCGAATGGGTGGACGAAGCAGTCTGCTGCCGTGAGCAGTAGGCTGCGACCGGCGAGATTGGACTAGGAGTGCTGAGTCTACGTCATGCCGAGGGAACAGGTCGCTGGATTCTTGTCGTCAAAAAGAGGACAATGCTGGTCAGCGTAGTAGAACGGTCGTACGAGGACTTCCCTGGTTTCGTTGGCCGCCATGCTCATGACCCAGCCCAGTGCTGCCGAACCTCCTCTTCCCACGATCCTCATCGTAGACGACGATCCCGACATCGCGCTCGTGTTGAAAGATCTCCTGGAACACGCCGGATATCTTGTGCAGGTTGCCGCCACGGGCGCGGACGCCGTGGCCAGAGTGAAAGGGGATTCCATCTCGGCGGTGTTGCTCGACTTGATGTTGCCGGATATGGATGGTCTCTCGGTCCTGGCCCTTCTGAAAAAAGTCGACCCGGCGCTGCCGGTGATCATGCTGACCGCATTTGTGGAGGTGGCGAAGAAACATGCGTCGCTGACGGAAGGCGCCTTTGGCTATCTCACAAAACCCTATGATGGCGAAGAATTAAAGGCCCTGGTCAAACGGGCAGTCGGTGTGAAGCACCTGTCCCTCGAAGCGGCGTCGGCCAGGCAAGCGTTGACGGCCAGCGAAGAACGGTTTCGCGAGGTGGTGCAGACTGCTCCTGACGCGATTGTGCTTGCGGATGGGGAGGGCGACATTCTGACCTGGAACGGTGCGGCGGAGCGCCTGTTCGGGTATGCAGCGGAAGAAGTCCTGGAGCGATCCCTGACGATGATCATGCCGGAACGCTACCGCAGCAACCATCAACGGGCCTTGGAGCGTGTGCGCACAACGGGCGATCTGCGTTTGAAGGGCACCGTTGTCACCATGCACGGCTTGCATAAAGACGGCCGGGAGTTTCCGATTGAAATGTCCCTGAGCAGTTGGATGTCCGGCGGCACCCGTGTCCATTGCGGCATTGTGCGGGATATCACGGCACGGAAAGTAGCGGAGGCGCGGTTGCTGCAACAGCAGATCGAACAGCAGGTTCTGCTCGATCTGATCCCTGCCATGGTCTGGTATAAGGATGCGCACAATCGCATTCTGCGGGCCAACCGTCGTGCGGCTGCGTCTATCGGGAAAACCGTGGCGGAGATCGAAGGGCGGTCGACGGATGAATTTTATCCGGAGGAAGCCGAACGGTATCATCACGATGATCTGGAAGTGATCGTCTCGGGCCGACCGAAGCTCGGCATTATCGAGCCGTATCACACGGGGGTGGGTGAGAAACGCTGGGTACAGACCGACAAAGTGCCCTATCAGGATGCGCAGGGGCACGTGCTGGGTGTGCTGGTCTTTGCGCAGGATATCACGGAGCAGAAACGAAGCGAATCTGCGCTCCGCGAAAGTGAAGACGTGCTGCGCGCCGTGATGGAGGCGGCGGTCAACGGTATCATGGTAGTCGACGCCGCGCGGAGAATTATGTTTGCCAATATGGAAGTTGAACGGCAATTCGGCTATGCAGCCGGCGAACTGCCGGGGCAATTGTGTGAGCGGATGATCCCCGGGCTGTTGACTGCCGGCTGGTCAGACCGGCCGGCGGCTGCCTGTGTGCCATCGAAGGGAAACGTCATGAGCCGGAGTCAGACCGTTGTCGGTGTGCGCAAAAACGGCACAGAGTTTCACGTGACGATCACCTGTACACCGTTGATGACCGCAAACGGCATGCATGTGGTGGTGGCCACCGACCCCGCGGGCGGGTCTGCATGAACCTTCGCTTCGCCTTTATCATTCTGGTGCTGGCTTTCATCGGGCTCTTGCTCGTGATCGGCGTCCTTACGGCGGTTCGTTGGCTGAGAATCCATTATCCTGAACGTGCCAATGCCATCCTTGCGGGAGTGTGCGTCATGATTGCCGGAGCCGTGGTGATGACGATCGTCGAGATACAGGATCAGCCGGTGTTTCGGCCGCATGATCTCATCACACTCCAGGAACCGGTGGTGGCGCGAACCATACCTGTCGATCGTGGTGCGGGCAGCGGGACCTGCGTGGTCGATCTTCACGAACATCTGGGTGTCCTGGAAGTCGAGGTCGAGCGGGGCGCGCTGAAGGCACGGGTAGAAAGCAACAATACGTCCGCGCCGGTTTTTTGCCCCATCGGCACGGAACTGCGCATCGATCTGACATGGCTCCATCGCGTGACCGTGACGCGTCGACAAACGCAGGTGAGCGGGTCGTAACGTCGACGGTGCACGCTCTTGACTCACCGGCGTGGAGAGGCCTATCGTGTTCTCGTGGGGGGAGTTAACGCCCCGGGGGAATATGTACAAAAAGGGGATTGAGTGTTGAGGATGGTGTGCATGCCCAGCTTGCTCTGGGAAGCCTGAAGTCCTCCCGAGATCTCCGCCGTATCTACCTCTCCTCGGTAGGTGCGTCCTCCTCCCACCCAAACATCATCTTCGTGTGTCACTCTCCAACCGCACCCGTTCAACGTCTCAGTTCTGCGACAGCCCGCCTCGTCTTGTATCGCCGACGAGAATCCCCTCAAGGCTTGACTCTCCGGGTCGTTCCCTGTAAACGACGAGGAGGATACGTATCGCGCCCAGTGACTGTGCCGCGCCGTTCCGCTGTGAATCCCTTGCTTGAGAGGTTGAATGGCCACCAAGACATCATCGCCACGTGCCGGGTCTTCCACATCCGCGTCCTCATCCGAATCCCCCGACTCTGAATCGGCCGCCTCACGAAAAAAACCTTCTGCAGCCGAGAAGGCCACGCACGCGGTCACGGCGGTGGAAATGGGCGCGCGTCAGCGTGAGATTTCCGTATCCGAATTTTTTACGAAAAATCGCCATCTCTTAGGCTTCGATAATCCCCGCAAAGCATTGTTGACCTGCGTGAAAGAAGCCGTCGACAACTCGTTGGATGCCTGCGAGGAAGCGGGCATCCTGCCTGACGTGACGGTGAAACTGGAAGTCGTAACAAGCGGCGCGGCGCCGGTTGCACCAAGTCAGGCCACGCGCTTTCGCATCACGGTCACCGACAATGGGCCGGGCATTGTCCGCCAGCAGATTCCCCGTGTCTTTGCCAAATTGCTTTATGGGTCAAAGTTTCATCGCATGCGGATGAGTCGCGGCCAGCAGGGTATCGGTATTTCCGCGGCCGGCATGTACGGCCAGCTCACGACCGGTAAGCCGGTGAAAGTGATCTCCCGCACCGGGCCACGTGCGGCGGCGCATTACTTCGAAGTGCAAATCGACACGAAAAAGAACGAGCCGCTGGTGCATGAGAATAAGCAGATCGAATGGCACCAGCCGCAAGGCACCGAGGTCACGCTGGAGGTCGACGGGCGCTATCAAAAGGGGCGCGCCTCGGTGGATGAATGGCTGGAACAGACATCCATCGCGAACCCGCACGTGCGTCTGACGTATCAAACGCCGGAAGGGGAGACGAAAGACTATCCCCGCACCTATCACGAGCTGCCGCCCTCGCCGAAGGAGATTAAACCGCATCCCTATGGCATCGAGTTCGGGGCGCTGCTGAAGATGCTCCAGGATACGAAGAGCCATACCGTGGCGGCATTTCTGGCGAGCGACTTTTGCCGTGTGTCACCCGCACTGGCGGACGAGATCTGCAAGGCGGCAAAAGTCTCGCCCAATACCAAGCCCCGCGACGTGAAGGCTCAGGCGGCGGAAACTCTGTACAAAACGATTCAGACGACCAAAATCATGGCGCCGCCGACGAACTGCATTTCGCCCATCGGCGAGAAGGCGATTCTCTCGGGGTTGTACAAACAGATCAAAGGTGAGTTTTACACGGCGGTCAGTCGGCCGCCGGCCGTGTATCGGGGCTATCCCTTCGTCATCGAAGCTGGGTTGGCATTCGGAAAGGGGCCTGAAGAGGCGGTGAAGCCGCAGCAGGCGGCGGTGCCCCTGGCGGAAGGTGAAGACCAGGGCAACGATACCGAGCAGGCGCGGGTGATCCGATATGCGAACCGGGTGCCCTTGCTCTACCAGCAGTCGGCCTGCGCGACCTTCAAGGCCGTGCTGAGCACGACCTGGCGCAACTATGGCGTGAGCCAGTCGCGCGGGGCGCTGCCCGCCGGACCGATGGTGATTTTTGTGCACATGGCCTCGGTCTGGGTGCCGTTCACCAGCGAGTCGAAAGAAGCGATTGCGGACTACGACGAAATTCAAAAGGAAATCACCCTGGCTCTGCGCGAGGCCGGCCGCCGACTGGGCATTTTCCTGCGGAGACGGGAGAGGGCCGCGAGCGAATTCCGACGGCGCAATATTTTTGAGCTCTACATCGAAGAAGTCGTGGCGGCCTGCAACCGATTGAAGGGCGGCAATCTTCCCACCGAAAAATTGAAGGAACAGCTGCACAAGATCGCCAGTTCGCGGACGGGCGGCCTCAAAACCGATGAGGCTCTCGGGAAAACCGGAGCGGGCCCTGAAGGTCTGCCGCATTCCATCATTGTGACGGCTGAAGGCATTGAGGGCGAGACCGAGATTGCAGAGCAGGTTCCCGCGACGGCAGCCGCCTCGGCAAGCTCGGCGTCGGCTGAGCCGGTCCCAAAAACAAAGACTCGCGCGAAAGGCACAAGGGCTGCGAAGACTGTGGTGGCTGCTCCGAAGGGTAAAACCGACAGTCCTGTGAAGGGAAAAGTCGGACAGCAGGAGTTGTTTATCACCGCATCGGCAACCGGAAAGAAGGCGCCGATTCGCAAGACCACATCCAAGGCGGCGACCGCCACCCGCAAAAGGAAGTAGGGCAGGTTATGGCACAGGCGAAACCGAAAAAGAATGGCGCAGTGGCAAAAAAACTTGTGGGCATGGCCGATGTCGTCATCTCGGCGGCGCAACGGGCCAAAGACCCGACGTTTGAAATTCCGATTCGCGCCTTGTCGAACGTGTCGTTCAATCCTCGCAAGGGATTGATCGAGATGGGCGACAAGAAGCAATCCCGCACGTTTTTTAACGTCGGCATGGCCAAGAAGTTCATGCAGACCATGCTGGTGGCTGATGCGCTGGCTGAACTGCAGCAGGCCGATCTGACCACGTCGCTGAGGGAAATCTACTATCGGACCAAGCATACGATTCAAGATTCCCACGAAAACACGTTCGACACGCAGGACGAGTCCGATCCGATCATCGAGGATCTGGAAGTGTCGCTCACCGCCCTGCGCGAAGAGCTTCATGTGCGGGCGGAAAACAGCGGCAGCATCGTCGGGCCGGTGGTTTTCGGCGACGATGGCGACCGGGTCGACTGCGCCAAGCTGGGCAAGGGGGGATATTCCGTGCCCTCGATCGTGGAACCCGAGTATCTGGAGATCCGCCGCTGCACGGCCGATTTTCTCCTGCTGGTCGAAAAAGGCACCCAGTGGAACCGCCTGTCGGAAGATAAATTCTGGCGCCGATACAATTGTGTGCTACTGACGGGAAACGGGCAGCCTCCGCGCGGGGTTCGGCGCCTTGCGCGCCGCCTGCACGAAGAGCATAAGTTACCGGTCTATGTCCTGGTGGACAACGATCCCTGGGGGTACTACATTTACTCCGTAGTGAAGCAAGGTTCGATCAATCTCGCGTTCGAGAGCCAGCGTATGGCGATTCCGAAGGCAAAGTTCATCGGTCTCTCCAGCGCCGACCCGGAACGATATGAATTGCCGCGCAACGTGGGCATCAAGCTGAACGAAAAGGACATCACCCGCGCCAAGGAACTCTTGAACTATCAGTGGTTCCAGAAGCCGGCCTGGCAGCAGGAAATCAAACGCATGCTCACGAGCGGGCTGAAGTACGAATTGGACGCGCTGGCGAACAAAGACTTTCAGTACCTCACCAAGAAGTATCTGCCGCGTAAGTTGAAAGAAAAAGATTGGCTGGACTAGCCGGGTGCTGAGGGGGCGAGATGACGCGACATAGCCGACAGGGGTGGGCAGTTCCGGTGAAGCTGACGAGAGCAGGACTCTGCGCCGCCTTGCTTCTCGCACCATCCCTGGGGATTGCGCAGACCTCGCCGCCGCAGTCGAATCAGTCGAATTCACCGAACCAGCCCGGGCAAAATCTGCAATCTCCGGGAACCATCCCGATTCCCAACCCCTTTGCGCAGCAGTCGGCCATCTCCTCGACGGCATCGGGCGCCAGTGCGCCGCAGAGCAACACCATCCCTTCCAGCCAAGGCAAAACGTTCGGCACGATCGGCCAGGGGTTGCCCGGTATGACCGGCGGACCGGCGCTCACGGCTCCAATGGGATCGCAAGACCCGTCGTCTCGGTACATGCGGCCCACGATCATCCCGCCGCTCTTCTGCGATCCTGCGATCAATATTCCCTGTTAGCGGAAAACGATTCAGAGACCGGTCGGTTCTGAGGCGCAGGCACGGTGGTGGCCTGACTAGGAATTGCGCCGGGATGCGGACGGTTCGACGCGGATCGTTCCGGTCGGCGTCATCGCGCCCTGCGGGTCGTCGGCGTCGAGCCAGACGTTGAAGCGGATCGTGGCGGGTTTCGAAAAGCAGAGACTGACCGATTGCAGGGGGGCAATGGTGACGGTATCCTGCACGACTCCGAATTCCTTGAATCCCTTGTCGCATGCGATGAGCGTGGGGTCGCTCTGTTCGAGCATGCGCAATCGGACCGGGTGAGGATTCAGATTTTGCCAACGGATTTCATCGCCGATCTGCGCGATGAGATGGCGCGGCGCGATTTCCGCCCGGATATTGAAATAGCGTACGGCTCCCGTGAGACGAGTTGTGGAGGGCGTGCTGCAGCCGGTGATGAAGGCGACTGATTGCAGGGCAAGAAACAGTGCGATGATGTAGCGCATGCGCGATCCTACAAAAACGGAACGGCAGTTCTCTACTAGGATTGTTACCAGGCTCAGTGAGGCTGATGGTACCTGTCAACCCGATGGGCTCTCTCCCGTTGTCGTAAAGAGCAACAGTGGTACCGCGGAGGATGCGCGCGTATGAGTCTGACCTTCGATGAAGCTCGTCATCTCTTGTCGCGGACGGGATTCGGCGGAACCCCGGAAGAAATTCGACGGCTTATGCTCTTGGACCGGCGTCCCGCCGTCGCGCAGCTGCTGGCGATTCCTGCGAATAAGGCTCTCACTCCGCCACCTTCCTGGATTCACAGGCTTCCCCCGCTGCCGCATGTGCGCAAGTTCTGGGGCGAACGAGAACGAAAAGCCTTTCACGAAGAACTGAAGACGCAGGGACATGACCTCAAGGTCTGGTGGTACCGGGAACTCATCACCACGCGTCATCCGCTGCTGGAACGCATGACGCTGTTCTGGCACAACCATTTCACCTCCAGTTTGCATAAGGTGCGGTGGCCGGCCTACCTGCATCAGCAGAACGTGCTGTTGCGGCTCTACGCGCTGGGTTCATTTCGCCGGTTGCTGCAGGCCATCGCGAAGAATCCGGCCATGCTGCTCTATCTCGATACGCAGACCAACCAAAGCGAACATCCCAACGAAAACTTTGCCCGTGAGTTATTCGAGCTGTTCACCTTGGGCGAAGGGCACTATACCGAACAGGACATCAAGCAGGCCGCACGGGCCTTTACCGGGTGGCACCTCGATCACCGCTCCGGGGCGTTCCGCGTCGACATGCGCCATCATGACGACGGACAGAAAGAGGTATTCGGCAAGCAGGGGCGTTTCGACGGAGATGATATTCTTCTGCTCACGTTGGAGCAGCCTCAGGTGGCCCGCTATCTGGTCGGCAAACTCTGGCGCGAATTCATCTCAGATCAACCTGATCCGGTGGAAGTCGAGCGTCTGGCCGACTCATTCAGGCGGAAGAATTACGAGATCGCCGATGTGCTGAGCGATCTGCTCCTGACCCCGCATTTCTGGGCGCCGGAGAATCGAGGTGTTCTGATCAAGTCGCCGGTTGAACTGATCGTGGGGACCACGCGGCTATTCAATCTTCCGATCGATGACTCGGTGCAACAGATCGGGTATGCCCGCCGATTGGGGCAGGATCTCTTTGATCCTCCCAACGTGAAAGGCTGGCCTGGCGGCACGCGATGGATCACTACCTCAACCCTGCTCGATCGAACGCAGTTGCTGCATCGGGCCATTCGCGGTCATGAGATGGGACATCCCCACGGCACGGCCGACATGAGTCAGGTGCAGGGCGCGAGCTGGCTTGCGACGGAGCCCTGGGACGTGGTGCAAGCGACGCTGCTGCCACTGGCTCCTGTGCAGCCAGTGGCAGCAGGGGAGGAGCGTGGGCAGGCGGTGCGCCACCTGGTGTTAGATGCGGTTTACCAATTGAAATGAGGCCGTGATGACGACGAGTGGAGTGTCTCGACGCACATGTTTACAAGCGGCCATGGCGCTACCGTTCCTTTTATTGCGTCCGGCCTGGTCGTTGCGCGCGTGGGCGGCGGAAGCGAATGCTGTGACTGCGGGCTCCCGCAATCGCGACCGGATCCTGCTCCTGGTGGAATTGCATGGCGGAAACGACGGCCTGAATACGTTCATCCCTTACGAAGATGCAGCCTACTATCGGGCGCGACCGCAGCTGGCAATTCCGCGCGATCAGGTCCGGCAGCTCACCCCGCGATTCGGCCTTCACCCGGCGCTGTCTCCATTGATGCCCCTCTGGGAAGGGAAGGAACTGGCGTGGGTGCAGGGGATCGGGTATCCCAGGCCGAACCGGTCACATTTTCGTTCCATCGAAATTTGGGATACGGCCTCGGATAGCGAACAGGTGCTGGACAAGGGATGGCTCACGGGACTGTTTGAGCAGTTTCCATTGCCGGAACGGTTTACGGCTGAGGGCATTCTATTAGGCAAGGGAGATGCCGGGCCATTGAGTGGTGGCAAGGCACGCACCATTGCGTTGCATGATCCCGCGCAGTTTCTCCATCAGGCCGCCGCTGTCGCGCCACTGTCTGTGTCTACGACGAACCGCGCACTGGCCCATATTCTGGAGGTTCGGCGCGAAATCTCTCAGGCGGCGATGGATCTACAGGGACGAATACAGCAGGCCCCGCATCTGTCGATCGACTTTCCCGCCAATAAATTCGGCAAACAGCTCGAGGTGGCGGCGAGGCTGATCGCTGCGCAGGTTCCCGTCTCTGTCATCAAGGTGACTCAAGGCAGTTTTGATACGCATGCCGGCCAACTGGCTGCCCACCAGCGGTTGCTGGAAGAATTGGCCCAAGGGCTAGTGGCCTTCCGTGCTGCGATGGACCAGCTGGGGCTATGGAAAGAGGTGTTAGTGATGACCTATTCAGAATTCGGCCGCCGGGTCGCAGAGAACGCCAGCCATGGCACCGACCATGGCACGGCCGCCCCGCATCTGCTCATGGGCGGACGGGTGAAGGGTGGTCTGTATGGTACCTCTCCTTCACTCACCGATCTGCAGCAGGGTGATCTGAAACATACGCTGGACTATCGAAGTCTCTACGCGACCGTGTGTGAAAAGTGGTGGGGGCTGCCGGCTGTTTCATTCGGCACAGGACGCTATCCGGCAGTAGATTGCCTCGCCGGGTGAGGCGGGACTTGATTTCATACCGCATTCTTCCTATCCTGCTGCCCTCTGAAAGGAAGGTGACGTCATGGTGAGTCATATAATGCGAACCGGGTTGGTCGCTGCACTGTTGTTGTCGATGACATTGTTGGCGGGAATGGGCACGTCGATCCAGGCTGAAGAAGCCGGGGCGTCGAGCCGGTCGCCTATGACTCAAACGCCAGCGGGCCACAGCGGTGCGTTGCAGCAGACCCAGGCTCCGGTCGAACCGTCGTTGCCGCTTCTGATGGCCGAAGGGTCCAACTCCTGCGAAATCGTATCCTGCGGGATGGGTATCAAGCAGACCTGCCAGATCACGTGCCCGGCAGACAAGACTCCCAAATGCACCTGTGATTGCGAGCGGAGTTTCGGCCCGATGTGTATGGACTACAAGGCAAACTGTCGCTGCGAATAGCGAGCGACCGGCCGGTTACTCACTGTCCGGCGAAGAAGATTCCGATCCACCCACCGTCAGGCTTTGTCCCGGCACGCGGTATTGCTCTCCTGCCCAAGCTCCCAAATCGATCAACTGGCAGCGCTCGGAACAAAATGGACGCCAGGGATTGTCCTGCCAGGTGGTAGGTAGATGACATTCAGGGCAGCGGCTGGGGGAAGATTTCGCAGGGGACAAGGTATCTACCTTCTGTCTGCTGTGGTTGATGAAGACTCTAGCACTCTTGTGCCGAAGGCGGCAAATAACTCCCCGGTCAAATAGGCTGTCTGCTCTCCATCCCGCCAGTGCTTGCGCCGCATGTAGTCGTTGAGCAGGCGTCCGCCAGCGGTGCGATGGACATGAGGCTGCGCCACGTTCATCCGATACCGTTCAATGGCTCCGGCGACGCGGCTGATAAACACAATCGTGCCGTCGTGCTCCACTGTCTCCACAATGCCGACATGGGTCAGCGGATCATTGACCAGGCCGTCCCCGTTGAAGTCCCAGGTATTGTCGAAGAACACCAGGTCGCCTGCATGGACGACCGGACCGCGGTGGAGCCGGCCGTGTTTCCGCACATGGCTATAAATCAGGCCCACGCCGTTGGTCCTGCCGTCGGCGCTGCCTCCTTCGTAGAGATCGATACCGTGGGCAAGGTAGATGGCCCGGGTCACACCGGCACAGTCATAGCTGATGCGGCGCCCCTGGCTCTCAATCGTCTTGGCGCCCACCAGGTTCACGGCAGTGCGCACAATCGCTTGTCGGCCCGGATCAGCCTGGGTGGTGTGGCAACAATCAGGGATGGGAGTCACGGCTTGCCGAACGCCCTGTGACGACGGGGCGGCGCAAGCACTAATCGCCGTGGCGAGGGCTAAGCTGGACAATGAGCGGACAAGGATCGACATACTGATTAAGTATAGCTGGTCCTCAGCGCGATGCAGGGCAGGGCAATGTCCATTTCCGCATCCCGTCACGCACCGGCGCTGGAAAACACTTGCTTAATCAATGCCTGCGCATCCTCCTGAATTTGCCGGAGATGGGCCTGGCCCTTAAAGCTTTCCGCATAAAGTTTATATACATCTTCCGTCCCGCTCGGGCGCGCGGCAAACCAGCCGTTGGCGCTGGTGACTTTGAGTCCGCCGATCGAAGCCTTGTTGCCGGGCGCTTCCGTCAACATGGCCGTGATCGGCTCACCCGCAAGTTCACGACTTTGGACCTGCTGCGGCGAGAACTTTTGCAGCGCGGCTTTCTGTGCCCGCGTGGCCGGAGCATCGATCCGCTCATAGACCGGTTCACCGAGTTGCGCCGTTAATTCCCTATACAACTGCGCCGGGTCTTTCCCCGTGACCGCCAGCATCTCCGCCGCGAGTAGATCCATGATGATGCCGTCTTTATCGGTGACCCAGGTGGTCCCGTCGAGGCGGAGAAATGCCGCGCCCGCGCTTTCTTCGCCCCCGAATCCCAGCGAGCCATCGCTGAGGCCCGGCACGAACCACTTGAACCCCACCGGCACTTCAACTAGCCGGCGCCGGAGCGAAAGGGCCACACGATCGATGATGCTGCTGCTGACGGCGGTCTTCCCGATTCCTGCGTCGGCCTTCCAGCCGGGACGATGGGTGAACAGGTAGGAGATGGCGGCGGCGAGGTAATGGTTGGGGTTCATCAGGCCGCCCCGTGGCGTCACGATGCCATGGCGATCGGTATCGGTGTCGTTTCCGAACGCGAGATCGAACCGGTCTTTTAATTTGATCAGTGAGGCCATGGCATGGGGGGAGGAGCAGTCCATGCGGATCTTGCCGTCCCAATCCAGCGTCATGAAGCGAAACGTCGAATCGACGGACTCGTTGACGATCTGCAGATCCAGCCCGTACCGCTCCGCCAGGGGACGCCAGTAGGCCACGGCTGCGCCGCCCATGGGATCCACGCCCAGGCGCAGCTTGGCCGCCTTGATGTGATCGAGATCGACCACATTGGCAAGGTCTGCGATATAGGCGCCGACGAAATCGTGGCGCGCAGTGGAGGCCGCTTTCAGCGCCTGTTCATACGGAATCCGCTTCACGCCCTGTAACTTTGCAGCCAGCAGTTCATTGGCACGATTCTCGATGGCCTTCGTCACCTCGGTGTCGGCCGGGCCGCCGTGCGGCGGGTTGTACTTGAAGCCGCCGTCTTCCGGCGGATTGTGCGAGGGCGTGACGATGATGCCATCGGCGAAACCGGAGGTGCGTCCCCGGTTCGTGGTCAGAATCGCATGGGAAATGACCGGCGTGGGCGTATAGCCGTCCTGCCGATCCAGCCGGACCTGTACACCGTTTGCCGCCAGCACTTCCAACGCGGTGCGCTGCGCGGGGGCGGAGAGTGCGTGGGTGTCTTTCCCGATGAAGAGGGGACCGGACGTTCCGGATGCAGCCCGGTACTCACAGATCGCCTGGGTGATGGCCAGAATGTGCGCCTCGTTAAAAGTTCGCCGGAGGGACGAGCCGCGATGTCCGCTGGTGCCGAAACTTACGCGTTGCTGCGGATCCGACGGATCAGGGCTCTCCGCATAGTAGGCCTGTTCGAGTTGGGTGAGATTCACTAACTGTTCCGGTTGAGCCGGTTGACCGGCGCGGGGATGGTGAGCCATGGTCTCCTCAGTGTGAATGATGATGAGTGGACGAGTGCCAGGTCTGGCCTCGCCCAGTATATACGGCTCGATCTCGATTGTCAGGCGCGCGGTTGGTTGCGTGCTTGTCGGCTCGGGTGTTAAGATCCGCTCACGTTAAGGAGAGGGGTTGACCATGCCGAATATCACCTTGTTGCATTCACCGACCTGCGGAGCCTGTCCTTCGGCGAAACGCCTGTGGAAGGAACTCAGGGTAAAGTATAGCTTTAGCTATCGCGAGGTCGACATCACGACCCCGGACGGCCAGGAACTGGCGAACCGACATTCAGTCCGGGCGGTGCCCGCGACGATTATCGACGGCCGGCTGACCTTCGTGGGAGTGCCGCCTCGTCAGAGCGCCGAAAAAGCGCTGCAGCTGAAGATGAAACCGCAGGGCGCGTGAGATCGGAGAGATATGACCGTTCCCGATGACGATGATTTTGAACTGCCGATTCTTCCCATGATCGACAAGGGGCCACCGCCTGAATGCGGTACCTGCGGCGATCCGATGAAATTCATCGACGGCGATTGGGCCTGTGTCGATTGCAACGGCGAATTGCTCGGACCGGAAACCGGCTAGCCGATCGCCAGGTGCGTTGCCCCTCACGCGTGAAGCGCCGGGGGGCGGGCAGCTGATCGCTCCCGTCCTCCGCTTCACGCCTCACGATTAACGCCCACGGTCTCCATGCTCCGCCTCGTTACCGGCCCGTTCCATCCCACGCTCGAATCCCAACTGGTTCAGGATCTCCGTGCTCTCAAATCCCGTGATCCGCAGGCTGCGCTCGCACTCATTGTGCCATCCGATCAGTTGCGTCGTTCGCTCAAGCGGCTGCTGATTGTGGAGCAGGGGCTTGCCCTGCTCAATGTGCATATCCTCTCCTTTCACCAGCTGGCCTTGCATCTCGATCGCGAACGTCGCGCCGGTGGAACGCCCGGTTCGGAGCGGCAGATTGAGCTGGTGACCGATGTGTTCTTCGAGCACCTGTTGCAGCACCTCGGGCAGCGTCATGTCCCGCAGACCGAGGCCCTCCGGTTGTCGCATCTGCCGCCTGGAGCCTGGCCTGCCCTCTGGGCAAGCCTGCGTGACCTGAAGGATGCGACCGTGGATTCAGCCGTGGCCTTGCGCGCGGTAGAGGAGGGACAGTTCGCGCCAGAAGACGAGGCGAAGCTCAAGGGATTATTTACCTTATATGCGGCCGTTCGGGAGGGGAGTGCCGCGCTTGGTGTCGGGTCTCCGGACGACCTGGCCGCACTCGTGACTGAATCTGTACCGGTCTCACCCTTCCTTCGCGCCCTCACGGGGCTTTGGTATTACGGGTCCTACGATCTGACGCAGACCCAGCTGACGCTCCTGGAAACCCTGGCTGCAACCCTTCCGGTCACGGTGTATTTCCCGATGGGCGATCAGCCGGCCTATGGTTTCGCACGACAATTCCTCGAACGACATCTGTATCCGCTTGCCGGAACGGCCGATGCGTCTGTTCCTGGCGTAGGCCATGCCACTGTGCCGCTTGATGAAATAGTCCATGTATCGGTTGAAGTACGAAATGCGGCGGGGATCGACGATGAGTTGACGCTGGTCTGCAAACAGATCCTGACGTTGGTTGAAACCAATGGCTACCGGTTCGACGATATCGGGGTCGCGGGACGCACCCTCGCGCCGTATCAATCGGCACTCAGGCGGATCTTCGACCAGCATCGCATTCCGTTTGTGTCCAGTGCAGCCTTGCCGCTGTTGCAGGAACCGGCGGTGAAGACGCTGCTGCACTTGGCCCGCTTGAAGGGAAGCGGGTTACATCGTCCGGCCATGCTGGAGGTCATCACCTCGCCCTGGAACCGCCGGCTGGCGGCGTCGGGTGGCGGCGTTCCACCACGCCCGGATCTCTGGCGATTGGCGGTGCAAGCCTTGGGCATCACCCGAGGCGAGGAGGAATGGCGGCGGCTGGCTCAGCTAGGACGTCTCGAGTCCTGGGCGGCGGAAGAAGATGACGCCTTCAGCGAGGAGCTTGGCGCGCTTTCGATCGACGGTCCCCAGCTCCGGTTGCTCTGGGGTTGTCTCTCACCGTTGATCGACGATGTGAAACGATTGCCGGAATCCGGCGGGTACGGCACGTTGACGGAGGCCTTCTGTGCCCTCGCTGAAGAACATCTCACCATGGTCCTGGATGCGTCCGCGTCCGTTGAAGCCGCGGCGCAGTGGGATGAGGCCCATGACATGAACCAGGCGCTCGCCGGAGTGTTCACCCAACTACGTGCGTTGGATCGGCTTGAGGTCCGCATCACCTGGCAGGAATGGACTGAGACGTTCGTGGAACTCCTTGAACGGACGACGTGCGCGCTGGCGCCGGCTTCCCATCATGGCGTGCAGGTTCTGGATGCGATGGCAGCGCGTGGAGTAGGTTTCCGTGCGCTCTTTATCATTGGCATGAACGAGAAGTTGTTTCCCCGGTTCATTCACGAAGATGGCTTCTTGCGCGATCGCCATCGACTGATCCTGAATGAAACCCTCGGCTACAAGATCGATCAGAAGTTGCAAGGGTACGGAGAAGAGGCCTTACTGTTCGAGTTGCTGCGGGCCTCTGCCCGGGAACGTCTGTACCTGTCCTATCAGCGAGCCGATGCAGCCGGGCGTCCGTTGGCACCTTCTGGTTATCTCGATGCCATCGACGCGGTGCCGCGTCTTGCGGACAAGGATTCACAGTTTGCCCTGCCGCGTCGCTGGCAGGATCGCGCGGGGCTGCCTCTATTCATTCCGCCGCTGTTGACGAGGGAAGAGCTCACCGTGAACAGCGTTTTGCAGGGGCGCGATGTATCGGCCCTATTAGCGGCGATGGGACGCGATGGCTCATTGTTTTCTCACGGGCTGGCTGCGCAGGGCCTGATCGAAAGCGGTCTGCCGGCGTTGAATGGCTATGACGGCATGTTGGCAGATGCAACGACGCACTGGGACCGTATCAGCACCGGCGGATTCTCGCCGACGGCCCTCGAAGCCTACGCTCGTTGCCCCTTTCAATATTTTTCCGCGCAGGTGCTTGATCTCGAAGCAGTGCGGCAGACGCCGTCGATGGAATTGTCCCCGCAGGCCATGGGGCAACTCTGCCACGACGCGTTGCGGCTCTGTTACCTGGGGTTGATACGGCTGGGCTGGCCCACGGCTCCCATGTCTACAGGTGGCATCGCGATGGAGGTGCGCCAGTCCGTCACGCAAGCTTTTGCCACCTACGCGATGACGCACGGTACCGGCTATGCCCTTACGTGGGAATTGGCCCAAGAGACGGTGCGTCGAGTGGTCGAAGCGACGGTGCTGTCTGATCGCGAGGCAGTAGCAGCCTCGGGGTTCGTTCCGGTGGAATGTGAAATCGATGCGATGGGAACCCTGCCGGATGGGACCGGAGGAGGCACGGTGCCTCTACGTGGACGATGGGATCGCGTTGACCGGCATCCGGCATCGGGCGGACTGCGAGTGATCGATTACAAGTATCGGGCAAACGATCGGGTGGAGGCCAAGGATCGCCAACTCCTGCAAGCGGCGCTACGCGCGCAGCGCTTGCAGCCCCCGCTCTACACGCTGATGGCCATGGCTAAGGCTGGCGAAAAAGTGGACAGTCCCTTGCCCGAGCAGGTGGAGTTTGTATACCTCCTGCCGCAAGGCACGCCGGCCGTTGAGCGCGCCTCATTTGCGGCCTCTGCCTGGCAGGGATCGTCTGGCCCGTTGTTAAGCCGGACGCTGCAGGTGTTGATCGATGGAATTCGTGCCGGACAACACGTCATTGTGCCTGACGCCTATTGCACCCATTGTGAGTTTTCGACGGCGTGCCGCCGTGCCCATCAGCCCAGCTGGTGGCGGGCGTACCGATCTTCGCAAGCCAGAACCTTACGCGAGGTGCGGACGCAGAAGGTGGCGCGTGACTGAACTGATGCAGGTACCGGATCAAGCGGCGCGGGAAGCCGCGGCGACGACATTCGACCGTAACGTCGTCGTGATCGCCGGAGCGGGAACCGGCAAGACCACGTTGCTCGTCAATCGGCTCCTGTACCTTCTGATGCGCCGGTCGGACCCGTTGGACCTCTCGCGTATCGTGGCGTTGACGTTCACCAATAAGGCGGCCACGGAAATGAAACTCCGGTTGCGCGAGCGGCTGCGATCGTTGGTGACTCTCGAAAGTCGCGACAATCCTGCGGCCGGCAGCGGAACGGTTTCCATCGCGGACCTGCGTGCGCGGTACGGTTGGACGACCGACGAAATCCTAGCCCGTGCCGAAGCCGCGCTTCGTGATGTCGAAAAGGCGCAGATCGGCACACTGCATAGTTTTGCCGCCCATCTGCTGCGGCTGTATCCGATCGAAGCCGGTGTCAGCCCGACGTTCCAAACCGATGAAGACGGGTCGCACTTCGAAGAGCACTTCACCGACGAGTGGGAGCTCTGGCTGGACCACGAGCTCGGGCCGGCCGGACCGGATCACGAGCGTTGGCGGACACTCCTTGCCGCATTCGGTCTCGAAGACCTGCGTGAGTTGGCGTATAGCCTGCACAGCGACCTGATTGACCTGGATGGACTGCGGAAGCAGATGGCCGAGAGCCGCCTCAACGAAGGACTGCATGGTTGGTTTCTGGCCAGGCAGGTGCAGGCAAGCAATCTTTTGGATCGGTACGATCGACCGAAGCGGCGCAAGATCGAGTTGATGTTGGCGGCAATCGGCGAACTGTTCGGCCTCCTGGTAGAGGATGGGTTGGCTGGTCTCGGCGCGCTCCCGACGGAATCTCACGAGGTGCTCGCCAAAGACCTTGGCGCCGCGCCGACCGGCTGGGCGGAAGAAGACTTTATCGAGGCCGAATCATTGCAGCGAATCGCCAAGCGGCTGCTCAAAGTCGATCATGAATTGCTCAGGCAGTTGCTCGATGTGCTGGCGCCGTTTGTTCAGACGGTCCGGAAATCGTTCTTGGACTCCGGCTGGCTTACGTTCGACGGGTTGGTCGGCAAAGCCCGCACCTTGCTTCGCAACTATCCGGCTATTCGTGAGCAGCTGAAGCGCGACTATCGTGCCTTACTGGTCGATGAATTTCAGGATACCGATCCGGTGCAGTACGAAATCGTGTTGTATTTGGCTGAACGGCTCGGCGAACAGTCTGGGTCCTGGCGTGAGACGGAACTGGAGTCGGGCAAGTTGTTCATCGTCGGCGATCCGAAGCAGTCCATTTACGCGTTTCGCCGCGCCGATATCGAAGCGTTCGATCATGTCGTCGAACGGATGGAACGCAGCGGTGCGTTGCGGTGCGAGCTCGCGACGAATTTTCGCAGCGATGCGCAGGTGCTCGATCTGGTCAACGGCGTGTTTAATACGTTGCTGGTGGCGCAACCTGCAATTCAACCTCCGAACGTGCCGCTGACCGTGCAACCGAATCGATCCAGTCAGTTTCGGAATGCCGGCGTGGAACTCCGGCTGGTCGCGTCCGAAGAAGAAGATGATTTGGATTCCGCCGCCGCGACCCGGGTGGAGGCGGAGCACATTGCGCTCATGCTCTCCCGGTTGCTGGGTCCGACTGAAACAGGGGCCGTCGCTACGGGACCTGAAACCGGATTACGTCCCGGCCATGTCGCGCTACTCTTCCGGAAATTGACGCAGGCCGAACAGTATCTGGACGCACTCAGGCGGCATGACATTCGTTACATCATCGACGGGGAGAAACATTTCTATCGCCGGCAGGAAGTCATCGATCTGGTGAACATTCTCCGGTGCATCGAGAATCCCTATGATCGTATCGCCCTGGTAGGAGTCCTCCGGTCGTCCTTGGGCGGCCTGCCGGATTCCGCTCTGGTGAGTCTGCAGGAGTTGCAGGCGCTGGACTATCGCGAAGCCGGCCGGCTCATCGGATGGTCCAGTCCCCATGCCGAGCCACTTCGACGATTGTATGCGGCACTGGCCAAATTGCATGGGCAGGCAACGCGTTGTCCGTTACCTGAGGCCGTTGAGCTGGTGTTTCATCAACTCCCGCTACTTGAACTGGCCGCAGCTTCTCTCCATGGGGAACAGGCGGTGGCGAATCTGCTGAAGGTGCGGCAGATGGCGGCAGACCTGGCCGACCGACCGAACCTTACGCTGAACGGGTTCGTCGAGCTGATGCTGGAGCGACTCGCCGAGCAACCGGACGAGGCAGAGAGCGCGTTGTCGGAGGACACGCTTGATGCCGTGCGGGTGTTGACCATTCATAAGGCCAAAGGGTTGGAGTTCCCGTTGGTGATCCTGGCCGGGTTGCACCATGGAGACGGGGCCGGGCGTGGTCCTGCGAAACCTCTCATCTGGCATGACTGGTCGACCGGTGTGCAGGGACTCGACTTCGGGGACCGTTGCACAGTGGGTGCGGTGCTGGTGGCCGAGAAGGCGCGCACGAGAGAACAGGCTGAACGACGACGGTTGTTTTATGTCGGAATGACCCGCGCGCGCGAATGCCTGGTGCTGTCGGGAGCCTTGCCGAAGCGCCGGGTACGGGGCGCCTTGCTGGATCTTTTGGAGCAGGCGGCCGGAGCGGAACTGGGCGTGGGCGACCAAGAGCATATTCCTATCGGCGGCATCGGCCTGCGGCAAACCATCCTCAAGGGTGACGACCGCCCACCTGCCAGGCCTCGAGAACAGCCGAAGGTGCTGGAGGACAGCGTCATCGATCAAACATTCTCCGATCGCTGGGCTGAGCGAGATCGCGTGTGGGAGGAACAGCGGGCAGAGCCCCTTCTGGTCTCGCCTACGGACTTTCTTCGGAAGACGGAACGTCAGCCGGATCAACAATCGGGACAGGTGCGGCGCCCGGCTTCAGGGAAAACGGTAGGGACGATCGTGCATCGACTCCTGCAATACTGGGATTTCGGCGCTGAAGTCGAACCGCAAGTGGTGGCGATTACCCGCGCATCTCTTGCGTTGCACGACCTGGAGGAGGCGGCAGGGCAGGCCTTCGTCGAGGAGGTTCACGCACTGCTGCGGACTTTTGCGAGATCGCCTGCCTATGATCGCCTGCGGCAGGCGACGGTGATCGGACGGGAGGTACCGTTTCTCATGCCCTGGAACGGAGGCAGGCAGATTCTTGAAGGCGTCATCGACCTGGTCTATCGTCTCGACGGACAGGTCTGGATTGCTGACTACAAGACGGATATGATCCCGCTCGATCAGGTTGCGGTCAGAGCAGAAACATATCGGGAACAGGCGCGGTTATATCAGGCGGCGGTCGCGCAGTCGTTGGGAGAACCGGTCGCGGGATTTGAGTTCATTTTTCTACGGCATGGGGTGGCGGTTCCGGGCTGAGTCAAAGGAGGCGGCATGAAACGTCTGGGGTGGTTGGTGATGGCGATGGTGACCATCGTCGGGTGTGCGGGGCCGCGCAAGGCAGAGATCCGGCCGCTCCACGCGCCGACGGGAACCAGCGCGGCGGTGAGCCAGCAATTGGAGCAGGGCAATCAGTTGCTCGTGAAAGGGGATTGGGGCGGAGCGCGAGAGATCTATGTGGCGACAATCCGGGCCGATCAGCAGCTGGCGGAAGCGCACTATAATCTAGCCTTGGCGCTGGAGAAACTCGGCGAGAAGGCGGAAGCGCGGAAACACTATGTCGCCGCGGCCAACCTGGCCCCCGGAAACAAGGTCATCTGGGATGCCCCGCCGCTGAGAAAATACGAGAGTGAACTCACCCTGGATAAGAAATCCTGGATGGATCCCAATCCCAAGTAGCCGATCTGCTGCAATGGCTTCGGTTAGAGGGAGGCGGCCGAACTTGAATCTGACCGGAGCGGACGCTTTCGCTGGGAGGCGATGGCGAGGATGACTGCCCCCGCGACGATCATGGGAATGCTAAGCATCTGGCCCATCGAAATCGTGCCGACAATGAATCCGATCTGCGCATCCGGCTCGCGAAAGAACTCCACCACGATCCGGCAGAGCCCGTAGCCCATCAAGAAAGCCCCGAAGACGGTGCCGGACGGCGGCAGACGGCGGGTAATCAGCCAGAGTACCGTAAACAGCAGCAGTCCTTCCAAAAACGCTTCATACAGTTGCGAAGGATGGCGGCAGACCATGCCGCCGGCCGGGAACGCCATGCACCAGTCCACATCGGTGGGGCGGCCGTAAAGTTCGCCGTTGATGAAATTGCCAATTCGCCCCAGTCCAAGGCCCACTGGGGTCACACCGGCGGCCAGGTCGGCAATGGTGAGAACGGTCATGCCTTGCCGTTTCGCGAACAGGATCAACGCCACGATGGTTCCGATGAGCCCGCCATGGAACGACATGCCGCCTTCCCATACCGCGAAGATCTTGAGGGGATTCTCAAGGTAATAGGACAGGTTGTAGAAGAGCACGTAGCCCAACCGGCCGCCGGCAAAAACGCCGACCGCCGCATAGACGATCATGTCATAGACCTGATCCTTGTTCAGGGGCAGCTTCTGTGCCCTGGCCCGTGCCTCGATGATGAAGTAGGCCAGGGTGAGTCCGATGAGATACATCAGCCCATACCAGCGGAACTGCAGAGGGCCCAGTCGGAGAAATACCGGATCAATATCGGGATAGGGGATGGCGTGCAACCAGGGCAACATAGAAGGACTCCACATAGTTTCGCGATCTTATGTGAGCGGGGTCTACATTGCAAGGCAAGCTGCGAGGCCGCGCCAGACAAGGCTCGCGAGGCCTTGATGAGTTTTCCCTACGCAGACCTGTCGCTTTTCTGAAACGGTTGTCTCCTGCCATTGTCCACAAAACAGCACCCTTTATGAGACGGCACTAACCTCCTTTTCGTGAATCCTGCAAATAGGCCGCGAATCCGCGCGAGGGGGCTGTGGCACGGTTGATGCTGTATGGATGAGTAGCTACTCGCCGGAGTCAGTGAACCGTAAACCTTGTTGTACTAAAGGGAGGAAGTCACGATGTCTACCAAGGGGCGTGAAGCAGCCAAGATTGCAGCGATCATCGGTGGCGGGGCGGTGGTGGGCGCGGCGTTGGGGATTCTGTTGGCGCCGAAGTCCGGGGCGGAAACGCGGCGGGATGTCGCCCGGTACGCCAAGAAAGCCCAGCTTCAGGCGACTCGGTTCAGCCGCTCGGTGAAGACCGGCGTGTCGACCATGGTGGAACGCAGTAAGGCCCTGGTGAAGAGGGACGACCATAAAGAAGCCGCGTAGCAGGCCGTTGATAAAGGCAGCGGCGGCCCGAAGAGGCCCCACGTACGTCAAGCGTACGCGTCGCCTCTCCGCTGGCTGAGGCCTTGCTGGACAGCGTGCGATTCCGAAATGAAGGTCCTGCAACGGCCTGTCTCGTGAGGGACAGGCCGTTTGCACATGTAAAGATGTTAGTGCCGGCAGCTTGACCCTCCGGAACCTGGGTGTTAGATTTCGCCGCGACGGTTTTGTGTTGCGGGAGTGGTGGAATCGGCAGACACCCAGGACTTAAAATCCTGTGTCCGCAAGGGCGTACGGGTTCAAGTCCCGTCTCCCGCACCAGAAAACTTTCCACCTGCATGCGGCCCACCTCCGCTCGATGTTAGCGGGATTCTCCTCTGGAGCGCACTCATTGCAAGTGTGCTCCGATCGTTAATCATCTTCTCTCGCGGATCACTGAGTCATCAGTGGACCGATTGATTTGAACATGAGGGTGACACGAACGACAGGGCTTGATCAGCGTCTATCTGTGCTGAAGCGAGACGACAGTCAATCGTCACAAACGGCAAAGACGCGGGACGAGCCCGTCATTGAGCAGAAGTGAAAGGCTGGTGCGCTACAGCCCGCGCACTGATCGGATGGGCTTCTGGTAGTTTTGGTCGTCGGTGCCCAGGTCGTCATGGCAGATCCGGGAGTCGGTCGATGCCTTGACCTTATCAATGATGTTCCGTGACACGAGCACCTGTTTGAGCAAGTCGGGTGTGGGAAAGCTGTCCATCACGACGGCGGGGCAGACCAGGAGGGTGCGTTCGACGACGTTGTTGAGCATGATTTTGTATCTCGTATCGGCAAGCGGATCTCTCCTCGGTAACACGGTCTCCACGACGTAGGGGGCCTTGAATTCGGCCTCCAGAAACTCCTTGATGACTTGTACCTTCCGGCGCGCGTAGTCGTCTGTCACGGTCGATCGTCCTTTCAGAATCCGTCCCTGTCGGCCGTTACTGGCGGCAGGTGAAACAGCGGTTGTTGTTTCTCGTCTCTTCTGTCACAGTCCCGCACGGGATGGCTGATATTAAGAGAAAAAAAGACTGAAAACCAGAGGCTTGCAAGGGACTCGGCTCATGTGTTCGCAGATTTGGTCGGGAGTGGATGCATCCCGACGTGAACGTCTCGTACTGTTTCCTTCCTGGTTTCCCCTTCTGAATCCAGATGGTACTACCTGGTCGGCACACGCATCCAGGGCCTGTTTGGGCGTCTGATATACTTGCCATAGTTAACCATGGCACCGTACGTTTGACGTGCTTCGGCGGGAGATTGAAGGATGGTACAACGCACCGCAGAGGTCACCGTGCAGCAAGATGAGTGTTCAGGAGCAGCGGGCGATTCTGGCAGACCAGCTCTGTCTCCAGAACAGGTGCCTTTGGGAGATCCCAACACGCTCCCTTGTCCGATCCACAAATGTGTCGGCTTGCTCAAGGTCAACCTCGCTGACTACGACTTGCGGACCGGGTTGGACTCGTTGGTGTGCGCGAAATGCGGCCATCGAGGTTTTCGTTCGCGAGAAGGCGTCATTCCCTTGTTTCGCGGGGGGCATGAATTCAAATTCAGTTACGGGCCTTCCACACGTACGCTTACGGTCGTGCTGAGCTCTGCCTCCGTTAATTTGTGGGGCACGCACGGGGTGAACGAAGAGCAACTTGCGAAGCTTGCGATAGAGTGGACTCTATTGTGCGGCAATACGAAGAAGCCGGTACATTTGGGGATTCCAGCCGAGGAATTCGCCGACTTCTACCTCTACTTCTGCAGAAAGTAGCGCTGTCGCATCTAACCATAAACACGACTTGTTCTCACCCGCCCGGTGGTTCTTCCCTAACTCTCCCTAGCATGTGTCAGTGATTCGATGCCTGCGTGACTGCCGGCTCGGTTACCATTTTCCGAGCCAGTTCCGGCATCCGGCGTAATACGACGCAATGGCGATGGCGAGGACGAAGAGTACCTGCATGACGTGCTGCACCAGCACGCTCGGGTCGATGGTGCGGGTTACGAAGAGCACGCCCGCGGCGATCAGCGTTACGACGAAGGTGGTGCGTTTCGGGCAGAGACTGCCGTCACGTTTGCTCTGCGCCGCCAGCAGAATCCACACACAGGCCCAGCCGATCGCTCCCACGACGAGGGCAGCGGCGAGATCGGTCATGCCGACCATCAGGCTGCTGAGCCCCAATTCCATTTTCGGGCGGCGCGGAAGTTCGATCCGGATGCGATAGAGCTCGCCGACCGAGAGCGCCAGCCAGATCAGCAGGATGCCGAGCACAAAACTGCCCCGGCCCATCTCTTCCGAGAACAGACGCTTGCGCGGCGCGGCGCCGGCAGTGGACTTGATCGGGAAGCCTTCGAAGTGCGGGGTGAAGTCGTAGCCGCATTCGCAGTACTGCGCGGCATCGGGGTTCGCCAAGAGACAGCGGGGACATTCAAGCGGGATTGGTTTGCTCATTTCCCATCGACACTCGTGTTAGAATCGCGGGCCGTGCCTCTGTCTGCGGAGGTAGCTCTCAGGAGGACCCTATGTCGCGATCGACGCGCTCGTTCCAGTTTGCGTTTCTCGGGGCTTTGTTTGCAGCCACCGCCGTGGCCGCCGGCGCGTTCGGCGCCCATGCGCTCAAAGCGATCCTGGATCCACCTATGCTCGCCGTCTATGAAACAGCGGCGCGGTACCAAATGTATCATGCGCTCGGCCTCTTTGTCGTAGCCTGGTTGGGGCGTGAAACGGAAAGCCCGTTGACGATCAAGGCCGGCTGGTTGTTCTGCGCCGGGATTCTGTTGTTCAGCGGAAGTTTGTATCTCGTAGCGCTGGCCGGGATCAAGTGGATGGGCGTGCTGACTCCCTTGGGCGGACTGTCGTTTATCAGCGGATGGATCTGCGTCGCCTGGACTGCCTGGTGCGCCGATCGTACTCAGTGATGCTGGCGCCGCGGTGACAGCGATTTGTTCCCGCCTTCATTGAAGCAGGTTGCGGTCCGCTTGCCGGTAATCGATCCCCAGCCGCCAGCTGTATTCACGAACGTGCCTTCCAGGCGCTGACCCTCTCCCGAAAACAGCAGGCTGTCTTCCTGCACGCCGGCTCTGGTTTCCCATCGCAGATACACACTGTCGCCGAGAACGATGATTTCCGCGGGACTGGTAGCTGAGACGGCTCCGGGCGGGGCGAAGATGACGGCCGTTTTTTCTTCACGATGGTTTTGATGGTTGTGAATCGACCATTGCCACGTGCCGCATAAGCGCACGAGACCGCGCTGCTGTCGCACCTGGTCTTTCCAATTGTAAATCCGGAACCATTCGCGGTGCACGGTGTCCATGGCCCAGGCTTCGATCTGGGCCGCGGTTCCGCCCAAGAGAGGGGCGGCATCCTCCGTGGGTGCCTCCTTGGTCAACGTCGAAAGCCGGCGTAGGGCTGGTTCCAGCATTGTGTTTTCGCTGAACCAGACGGTTTGAGCGTCGAGTTGCTTTTGCAGCGCTTCTCTCTGCTCAGGCGTGCTGTTTGCTCCAAGGTCTTTGGTCGTCTGTGCCAGTTGCCAGGCGGCCAGCCCGCGCACCAGTTCATTGACCGATCTGGTCAGATCGCCGATGAGCAGTTCCTTGTTCATGGCGGGAGTGAGCCCTTTAGCCCCGACGGTCATAGCCGCATCGTTGAGCCCCAACTGCGGGCCGATTACGGTTTTGAACAGGGTCAGCGCATCGCCCTGCGCCGGAAGCGCCGACAGTGGCCCGGCATTCGTACGCGCCACCTCCTGGAAGGCAGGCAGGCGATTGGCCAGGGTTGGCTGGGCCGGAGATGCTGGCTCTTCAGCGCGCACCGCAGCCGGGGCGGTGAACATGGTCGTCAGGCAGCAGGCAATGAGCAGGGTGTGGACAGTATGAATCGGCATGAGTGAGACGGCTTTCTCCATGTGCGGAACGAGCGGGATAGCAACAGTGGCGGCAATCAGCGGCATTCGGGACCGCTTGCCGCCCTGATCTATGTCGCCCAGACGTTGGTTAGGTTCCTTGGAAACAGGTCTTGAGGAATGCCACGGTGGCGTCCCAGGCCTGTGCGGTGGCCTCGGCATTGTACCCGGCCTGTCTGGTCTCGTCGCAGAATGCGTGGGTGGTGCCGGGATACGTCTTGATCTCAATGCGTTTGCCCTGGCCGGCCGCGGCCCGCAGCAGGTCCGCATCGTTCTGGGTGGCCCAGGTGTCCTGTTCGGCTTGGTGATAGAGCAAGGGGCTCATCATGTTGTTCAATTGGTCGGGTGCGGATACTTTTCCATAATAGGCGACGGCTGCCCGCAGGCGTTTGCGCTGGCAAGCGAACCGGATGGCCAGGGTCGCACCCAGGCCGAACCCGACGACGCCATGAATATTCCGCTTGGTGCGTTCGGTGGTGTTGAGATATTCGCAGCAGGTGTTGATGTCCTGGAGAAGGAGTGGCTCGTTGCACTTGGCCGCCAGCGCTTCCGCCACTTCGGCATTGGCCGTGACCATGCCCCCGAGCCGACCGTATAACTTCGGGATGATGACCCCATAGCCTTCACAGGCCAGCCGGGCGCCCAGGGCCGTGATCTGAGAATTCATGCCCCACCAGTCATGCAACAGCACAATCCCGGGGTAGGTCACTTTGTCCTGCGGCCAGAATTGGATGCATTCCACATGCACATCTTTGCTGACCCGCGTGCGGATGTAGGGATCCACCATCGCATCCGTTGCCGTAGGAATCGCCATGCCACTCGGAAAGCGAGCCGTGCCGGTTCCAATCTGATCCAGGGAAAATGGGGCTGTCTGCGTAGTCATGGGCGATCGGGTCCTTTCTCGATTGGCGTCTGCGTCCAGCGGGTAGTCGGTTGGTACTATAGGGAGCCAATTTGGGGATTGTCAATCGAGGCGGGGACGGGCGGACAAGTGATATTGACCCTTTGTCATGAGGCCGGTAGAGTCGCGCCAACGATGTCTCCGCAACCACGTACCCCACTCGGAATCGGTTTGATCGGGCTCGGCCATCATGGGAGCCGATATGCCAGACATCTCGTGCAGGATCTGACTGACGCGCGTTTGGTGGCTGTCAGCCGCCGGCGGGTAGAAAACAACGGTTTGCCAGCCGCACCGACAGTGCCCTGCTATGCCGACTATCACGAGTTGATTGCGGACCCTCGTGTGGAAGCCGTGGTGGTCGTGACGCCGCCGGCCCTCAACCGGGAGATCTGCGAGGCCGTGGCGCAGGCAAAGAAAGCGCTCTTGGTGGAAAAGCCGCTAGCGACCACAGCGGAAGACGCGCGTGCCATTGCGCAGGCGGCGACAAAAAGCGGGCAGGTCATGATGACCGCGCAAACACTGCGCTTCGACGCCGCGGTGACCGCATTACGCGAACGGCAGGCCCAGGTCGGCACTTTGCAGTATCTCAGTCTGGCGAGTCGCATGGAGCCGCACGGAATGAGTGAGGAGGGGCGGGGATTCAGCGGGCGCGGCTGTTTACTCGAGACCGGGATTCACCTCCTGGATCTCGTTCGACTGTTGACCGGGGAAGACATTCACCGGGTCTCCTGCGAGATGGACCTGGTGCCTCCGGAGGGCGCGGAGCGAAGGATTCTAGGCCGTCTGACGACCGGGAGCGGGTTGCTCTGTCTGTTAGATGTGTCCCGGGTGACCTCGGGTCGAGTCGGACGGGTCGAGTTGATCGGCAACGAGGGGCAGCTTTCGGCGGATTGGTGCGGGCAGCGGGTGGTCCAGGTCTCGGCGCGGCATGGTGCCGGGGATTGGCCGACTGTGGCGGAACCGACCGTGCTCCGCACCTTGCGTGCATTCGTGCGATCCGTGCGCGACGGGTTGCCGCCTCCAATTACGATTGAAGACGGCAAGCGTGCGGTTGAAATCGCCGAGGCCTGTTATGCCTCCGCCCGTCAGAATGGGCGCGAGGTGGTCGTGGACTACCGTTGACTTAGGTTTCGGCGACGATGTGGGTATCGGTCTCTTCGACGCCTTCGATGGCGTGAATGCGCGTAATCACAACGTCGGACAACGCCCGCTCATCCGCCACATTGATAAACACGAAAATGTCCGGTTGGCCGAAGCAGGCGTGGATCTGCTCTACGCCGGCAATGCTCTTGAGTGCGGTGAGCACGGACTTGCCTTTGCCTGCCTTGACCTTAATAAGAATGTACGCTTTCGTTGCCATGATGCCTCCTCGGGCTGCAGTTCGTGAAAAAACGCGATCGCTGTCACTGGTTCGCTGTTAGATAGACCCTCACTCCGATTTGGCCCCGGGCATCTCCCGGCGACGCTGGGCATAGACCTCCTGAAAGGTTTTGCCCTGGGTAGAAAACGCGCGGCTACTCTGTTGGTATAACTCCGCAAGAATGTCGAAATCTTGCTTTCCGATATTAAACTCCCGCAGCCCGTCACTGAGACCATCAGTGCCCCAGGCCGTTTCGATTTGCCCGGCCGTGATCACGGCATTGAAGGTGTCCGCCGACCAGCCGCTCTGTCGAAATGATTCCTCAACCTCCTCGGCACGGGGGCCGAGTGTGGTGCGATGGGCTTCGGTAAAAAATTGCCGGATCGCCGGATGATTGCTTTTGAGAAACGCGGACTGGAACTGGATGACGGCCTTGATGATTCTGTTGGCTTGAGGCGTACCCTCCGGCGGCAGGATCCCTGCGTCTTCAAAGGTGGCCAGCATCGCCATGACCGAACCGATATAGACCGAGGAGGTTCGCGCCGGCTGGGCCACCGTTCTCATCACGGGCATTGCCTCTGTAACCGGAGGCTGACTCAAGACTGGACCGGGGACAAGCGGCGCCAGGGAAATCAGCGCCATGAATACGAACCGTCGCCTGGTCCGCCTGCGAGCCGCGCTCCCTAACGCTCCGGACGACACAACCTTGCTGGAGGGGGAGAATTCACGGCATGGGCGGTCACGTGGGATCGGCATGGCGGCATTATACAGAAGCGGCGCAGGGCACGCTACCGCGGGTAGACAGGCCGGCTATGGGCAGCGTCGGCGATTGAATTTAATTCGTTCAACTGCCTATAATCCGGCCACTGGTGCGGGTTTGCAGTCTTTTCACGTTCGTCTGACTCTCGACTCGACTGATAGCGTTCTGGGGGAACTGTGCTGGCCAATGTCTTGAGTGCCGCGATTGTAGGAGTCGATGCGCACCTGGTGGACGTGGAAGTCGACATTTCCGCCGGTCTGCCTCAGTTCTCTATTGTCGGGCTTCCCGATGCCACGGTGCGTGAGAGTCGTGATCGTGTCCGTGCCGCCCTCAAAAATAGCGGTTTCCAATTCCCTGTCAAAAAAGTCACCGTCAACCTGGCTCCGGCGAACATTAAGAAAGAAGGCGCGGGTCTGGATCTGGCTATCGCCCTGGGCATCCTGGCGGCGGAAGACGTCATTCCTTCCGAAGCGGTGAAGGGCCATGTGTTTGTGGGTGAGTTGTCGTTGGATGGGCGTTTGAAGCCTATCCCTGGCGCCCTGTCGATCGGCGTGGTCTGTCGCCATCGTCACCGGATTCTGGCCCCGGCTGAGAATGCCGAAGAGGCGGCGCTGGCCGAGGGAGCGGAAGTATTTCCCATTCATACGCTTCCGCAGGCGGTGGAGTTTTTGCGCGGCGCCCAGACAATTCTTCCGCTGTCATTCGCGCAGGACCGGTCTGCCAATTCTAGGCTGTCCGAAGATGAAGACTTTGCCGACGTGAAAGGGCAGGCGCATGCAAAACGGGCGTTGGAGGTAGCTGCCGCCGGTGGACACAATCTCCTGATGATGGGCCCGCCGGGCGCCGGGAAGACCATGTTGGCCCGCCGCCTTCCGGGTATTCTGCCGTGGTTGGCGCAGGAGGAAGCACTGGAGACGAGTCGCATCCACAGTGTGGTCGGGCAACTCTCCCGAGAGCAGCCATTGATGCGCCGCCGTCCATTTCGCGCCCCGCACCACAGTATTTCAGAAGCCGGCCTCATCGGTGGCGGAACCATGCCGCGTCCCGGCGAGGTTTCCCTGGCTCACAACGGCGTATTGTTTCTGGACGAGGCCGGAGAGTTCGGGCGGGCCACGCTCGACGGGTTGAGACAGCCGCTGGAGGACGGCCATGTCACGGTGACACGCGCCAGCGGCTCCTTGAAATTTCCGGCCCGCTTTATGCTGGTGGCCGCCATGAATCCCTGTCCCTGCGGGTATTACGGCGACCGTACAAGAGACTGTGTTTGTAGCGTCGCCCAGGTGCGGCGATATCGAGGCCGCTTGTCCGGTCCGCTGCTGGATCGTCTGGACCTCCAGATCGAGGTGCCGGCCGTGCCGATTCGCGCATTAGGTGACGATGCGACAACCACCGATTCCTCAGCAACGATCAGGACGAGGGTGATGGCGGCGCGGGCACGCCAGGCGGAGCGGTATCGACGCGACGGCATTTACACGAATGCCCAATTGAAACCGCGCCACCTGAAGCAGTATTGTGCATTGGATATCCAGGGGCGGGACCTGCTGGAACAGGCTATGGCCCGACTGGGGTTTTCGGCCCGCGCGCACGGGCGTATTCTCCGGGTGGCGCGCACTATTGCCGACTTGGCTGAGTCTGGTAGTATCGGTCCGGCCCATCTGGCCGAGGCCATTCAGTACCGAAGTTTCGATCGTCGAGTAGAGTTGTGAAGGAATCTCCCGTCCTCCATACTGCGCGTGTCTTTGCCTGGTGGTTCATCGTCGGTGCGACCATGGCATTGGCTGTTATCCTCCTCCAGGGAGGCATCCGTGAGGCCATGCAGGCGCAAGGGTCGGTGTGGGAACTCAAGCTGGTTGAATTCCTCACGACCATTCTGGGCGGCGGACTCTTAGGCGGGTGTATCGCGCTAATTTTGGACCGTATCAAGAAATCGTGACGGGCATCTCCGGATGCCGGGCAGCATAAAGGAGTCGTGACAATGGATATTGAAGTCGGTTCCAATCTGTATCGGAATTCAAATGGCATCATTGATATCGAAGGCGTGCCGCAGTTTGAAGTCGCCATTAAGGAACCGGCGCGGGCGCTGCTCGTCAACTTCGCGTTATTCGATGAGGTGGGCCGTATGATGGCGAAGGTGGTCGACAGCAATCTCACGTTCAACGAGCGCCGCGCGTATCAGCTGGCCAAGAGTCCGACCAGCGTGTCGCTCAAGCACGAAGAGTCGGGGACCGTGGTCTTTACGCTGGAATTGCGCGACGGGAATCGCGTGGTGTTCAGCAAGGGGTCATTTCATACGATCAAGGGGCATCGTCTCGATGTGTCACAAACGGAGTGGCGGATCGATAAGAAACACTTCAGCGGCAAGGAAACGGACACGAAGGGAGGGGCGGTCTTTCTGGGATAACCGCCCCCGGATCTTCGTCGCTTTGTTGTGCCCGACAGGTTGATTAGACAGCAACCGTTGGGATGATGACAACCTGCCCGTCCTTCAGATCCACTACAGCCGTATCTCCATCCCGCAGCTCACCCTTGATCAGCTGGCGCGCCATCGGGGTTTCAATTTCCTGCTGGATCAGACGCTTCAGCGGTCTCGCGCCATAGACCGGATCGTACCCGCGCCGGCCGAGATCCTGTAGCGCGTCCGGCGTCACGGTCAGCGTGATCCGCCGCTCCACCAGCCGGGCTCTCAAGCGTTCCAGCTGGATCTCCACGATCTTCGCAAGGTGCTCGTTTCCGAGAGCGTGGAACACCACAATCTCATCGACCCGATTTAGAAATTCCGGCCTGAAGTGGGCCCGTAGTTCACCGGTCACCTGCGCCTTCATCGTTTCATAGGAGGCGCCGGCCTGCTGTGCTTCCAGGATATGCTGACTGCCGATGTTCGAGGTCATGATCAACACCGTGTTTTTAAAATCCACGGTTCGCCCCTGTGAATCGGTCAGCCGGCCGTCGTCGAGCACCTGCAGCAGAATATTAAAGACGTCGTGATGCGCCTTTTCGATTTCATCGAAGAGAATGACGGAGAACGGGTGCCGGCGTACGGCCTCGGTGAGCTGCCCGCCTTCTTCATACCCTACATAGCCGGGAGGGGCACCGATCAACCGGGCCACCGTGTGCTTTTCCATATATTCCGACATATCGATCCGGATGAGGTTCGACTCGTCATCGAAGAGTGTCACCGAGAGTGCACGGGCCAATTCGGTTTTGCCGACACCGGTCGGTCCCAGAAATAGAAACGAACCGATCGGCCGGTTGGGGTCTTTGATGCCTGAACGGGCCCGCAACACGGCATCGGCCACTGCCGTGACGGCCTGTTCTTGTCCCACGACGCGCTTGTGGAGAAGTTCGTCTAATTTGAGGAGTTTTTCCATTTCCCCTTCGACGAGTCGCGTGACGGGGATGCCGGTCCAGCGGCTGACCACCGCGGCAATATCCTCCTCGTCTACTTCTTCCTTCAGCAGGCGGGTTTCGTTTTGTTTTTTGCCGAGGGATTGCTGCTCCAGTTCGAGTTCTCGTTCGAGCCTGGGCAACTCGCCGTAACGCAGCTCGGCGACCTTGTTCAAATCATACGCCCGCTCGGATTGCTCGATTTTGTGTTTCACTTCTTCAATCTGCTGGCGGATTTTTCTGAGCTTGCTGACAGAATTCTTCTCTGATTCCCACCGTGTCTTCAGCGCCTGCAGATCGCGATTCTTCTCCGTCAGTTCCTTTTCGATCGATTGCAGCCGTGCCTTGCTGCCAGGATCGGTTTCCTTTTTGAGCGCCTCTCGTTCAATCTCAAGCTGCAACACTTTACGCGAGACTTCATCGAGCTCAGCCGGCAAACTGTCGATTTCGGTGCGGAGGCGCGCCGCGGATTCGTCCACGAGATCGATGGCTTTATCCGGCAGAAACCGATCGCCGATATATCGATTCGACAATTTGGCTGCCGCGACGAGGGCGGCGTCTTTGATGCGCACGCCATGGTGGACTTCATACCGTTCCTTCAGGCCGCGTAAGATGGAAATGGTATCTTCGACGCTCGGTTGGTCCACCAGCACCGTTTGGAACCGGCGCTCCAGCGCGGCGTCCTTTTCGATGTGTTTGCGATATTCGTCGAGGGTCGTGGCGCCGATGAGGTGCATTTCGCCACGGGCCAGCATTGGCTTGAGGAGATTTGCTGCATCCATTGCGCCTTCTGCGGCGCCCGCGCCCACTACCGTGTGAAGTTCGTCGATGAAGAGCAGCACTTGCCCCTGCGCTGATTGAACTTCCTTGAGAACGGCCTTCAAACGTTCTTCGAATTCTCCGCGAAATTTCGCCCCGGCGACGAGCGCGCCCATATCCAGAACGACGACCCGCTTCTGCTTGAGTCCTTCCGGCACATCTCCCTTCACGATACGTTGTGCCAACCCTTCGACGATGGCAGTCTTGCCGACGCCCGGTTCGCCGATGAGGACCGGATTGTTTTTGGTTCGTCGTGACAGTATTTGAATGGTTCGTCGGATTTCATCGTCGCGGCCGATGACTGGATCGAGTTTTCCCTGTCCGGCCAGTTTGGTCAGATCGCGACCGTATTTCTCCAATGCCTGGTAGGTGCCTTCAGGATCCTGGCTGGTCACGCGTTGGTTGCCGCGAACCTGCTGCAATGCCGTGAGGAGGCGTTCTCGTGTCAGATTGAGTCGTCGAAACACCCCGCCTTCTTCGACCATTGCCAGGACAACATGTTCGACGCTGATGAACTCGTCACGCAACTCCTTCATCTGATCTTCGGCCTTGGTCAGCACTGCGCCCAGGCGCGGGGTCAGATGAATTTGTCCGGGAGCCGCACCGGGCCCCTGAACTTGAGCCACCTTTGCAAGGGCTTGGTCCGCAGCTTGGCGAACGGCTGCCGGTGACACCCCAGCCTGTTCGAACAGAGAGCTGGCAATACCTCGTTCTTGCTCCAGAAGTGCCAGGAGGAGATGCTCGACATCAATACCCTGGTGTCCCCGGCGCATGGCAAGGGCTGATGCGCTCTGCAAAGCCTCTTGTAGCTTGACGGTCATCCGGTTCATATCCATATGGCTGACTCCTGGGTGGATGTGTCTATCTAGTGAAAGAACATAATCATATCGACGGGCAAGTCAATAGCGGCCGCTGAATCCCGGGTGTCTCTCGATACCCAGTCCTGGTTGACCCATGGTTGACTTGACCTGTCGGGGGAATCCGGCTTATTGTCCGCCTCCGAGATGTGGAATCAGCTTCCCCGTAAGGAGGCACCCCTTATGATCGATCAGCTCATGATGACTGATCTATGTTGACGGTATTCAACTCGACGCTCCACCTCTACCGGGATGCATTTTATGCGACCGGGCGTTCCCTGGTCCGCGGATGGCTGGTGATCCTCGCCGTCATCGTGTTTACTCTCCTCATGTTATTGGCCCATCAGATCGCCCGGCCTCTGGGCATGCTCGGGGGATTTGTGCTCGGCGCGGTCAATGCGTTGCTCATCGGTGCCACTCTCAGCTTGATCGAGCAGTCCATTAAGGGTGTGCGGACGATTACGCCGCACGATGTGCTGGAGAGTATGGGCCATTATTTCTGGGACGTCATTAGCGTGGGGTTTGTGCTCTGGATTCCCACCATGCTGCTGGACACGAGTCTGCGCGCCAATCCCGACAGTCAATTTCTGGTGACGGCCTGTCTGTTGCTGGTCTTTATCCTCCTGAATCCCGCTCCCGAAGTGATCTATCTGACCAGGCATGATTCACCCCTTGATGTCTTGAAGCGGAGTTACGATTTCGTATTGGATAATTGGATTGAATGGTTCCTGCCGATGGCCCTGGTGTTGGCGCCCTTGGGGCTCTCCTTGTTTTTTAAACTGTCGAGTCAGCTGGGGAGGGGAGCCGGGCTTGATTTTATTCAGTTGGTCTTTGTGCCCTTTACCGTTCTCACTGCTTGGCTGACGGACCTCGGGATCCCCGCGAGCCTCACCGGCATGATGGCACTGCTGCTGACTCCACCGCTCATGGTCGGTATGCTCCTCTTTCGTGGCCACCTGTTTTCGGCCTTGTCCTCCACATCTCGACGACAACGTCTGTATCAGTCTCAGTTCCACGATTCCGCCCGATAGGAGGAACTCCAGCCGCTCATACCGCACGCCAGGTGCTCTGCATAATATGGAGAACTTGTTGAGGGGATGCGTGAAGTGGTGTATGGCTTAACCTACACTGCCGATTGCTTCGTTCCTCACGTGTATCCACCGGGGAGGATGCCTCGTCGTGCGCCTCTCGATTTTCTGGCGACTGGTTCTGACCTATCTGGTCATCATCGCGGTTATGACAGGCGTCAACGTCTATGCCTTGCTGCAGATTCGGACGTTGGCGGGCCTGAATACGGAAGTCGGTTCCCACCATCACCCGGAGATTGATTCGGCGAAGCGCCTGTTGACCTCGTTGTATGAACAGGTTCAAAGCGAGAAGAAGTATGTGGCTGTGCCGGCCGCAACCTTTCTCGAGCATTTCGACACTGAGAGTAAAGATTTTCAGCAGGCGTTGCAGGGGTTGCTGACACGTGAAGCGTCTGAGCCGGAGGTCCGGCTGCTCAAGGAAGTCGAGCAGCTTCACCAGTCGCATCTGGCGCTGTTTCAGACCCAGGTGGCGGAGCCGGGTGGGCACCCGTTGGAGTCCGCTGCCACCTACGATGCACGGCGCGACACACTGGTGGGGAAAATAGCCTCGAGTCTCCAGCAGTATATCGGATTGCACGAATCACGCATTGCCGTTGGGGTGAATGAATCGCATGCCAGCTCTGTCCATGCGGAATCTGTGACGCGCAATCTGGTGCTGGTCGCCCTCCTGTTCGGGCTCGGGATGGCCGCGGTGGCCAGCTACAATATCCTTCGCCCGCTGCGCCGCCTCCAGGCGACGATTCAGGAAATGGGGCAGGGCAACTTCCGGGCGACACTCGATGGCCAGGCGCCTCGGGAACTACGGGAATTGGGTGACACGGTGAAGTGGATGGGAACCAGGCTACAACAGCTGGACGATATCAAAAGCGAGTTTTTGGCTCATGTGTCCCATGAACTCCGCACGCCGATGGCATCCATTCAGGAGGGGACCCACCTTCTCCTTGATGAAATTCCCGGCCCGTTGACTCAGGACCAACGAACCACGCTGCGTATTATGTCGGACAGTAGCCGGCGGTTGATGTACCTCATTTCGACAATCCTGGATCTGTCGAAAATGGAATCCGGCATGATGGAATACCGTTTTGTTCCCACGGATCTTCGGCGGGTTGCCGATATTTCAGTCAACAAAATCAGGTTGTTAGCCGATGCGAAACAGGTACAGCTCGTCATTGAGGCTCCGGTCGAACGCCACTGGGTTAGGGCTGATAGCACTCGCATCGAACAAGTGCTGGACAATTTGCTGTCGAATGCGCTCAAGTACAGTCCGGAGGGGGCAGTCGTGAAGTTGCAGATGGTGCCCAGGCGTGAGGAAGGGCTCCTGTTCGTGAACGTGACGGACTCAGGCCCTGGCATCCCCGTAGAGGAGGTGCCGCATATTTTCGAGCGGTTTTATCAGGGCCGTACGAAAACTCGACATGTCTCTGTCGGCAGCGGACTTGGGCTTGCTCTTGCGAAAAAGGTGGTGGAGGCCCATGGTGGGCGAATTTGGGTCGAGAGTGAAGTCGGAAAGGGAACCACGGTGCGCTTCATATTGTGCCTGACAAAACCAGGGATGCTGACATAATGTGGCGGACGCGGAATATAGCAGTGCTGCTATTTTCAGGGTTTTTGTCCGCCTGTAGCACTGTTCCGCCGCCCTCGCTTCAAACTCCGTACTTTTCTAGTGACGGGGCGGAGAGCAAAATGTTGCAGGCCCTTATACGTAAAGATTCCTCGTTGGCGCCCAAATGTGCTAGTAAAAATACCTGTGATCATGTATTCTTCACCCGCGCGTTGACGGCTCTGTATGAAAGTCGAGAGTCAGCCATCCACTACTTTGAGAAAGTCATAGCTGTCGCCCCCAAGAGCCAATTGGCCGTCTCGAGCCGACTCTGGCTTCAATTGCTGCAGACCGGCGAACTGCCACCCGATCCGTCGTGGGTTCGTTCCGTTTTGGGTGGACCGGCGATGGCCCAAACCCAGAGCGTTCTATCGCAGACCATTGAACGAACCGTGCGCGACCTGCTTGATCGCGAGCTCACCATCCAGCAGTTGCGTGCCCTGCAGGACAGTGAGGCTCAATCGCTTGAGGCTATGCAACGTGAGCTTCAGGATCAGGAGCGCAAGGCCGAGCTGTTCAACTCAAGGCGTGAACCGCATCGTATGTCAGTTGAGCCGGCGACGCTTCAGAATCTCCAACGACAGGTCAGTGATCGGGATAAGAAAATCGAAGAGCTTTCGAGTCAGTTGGAAGCCTTGAAGCGTATCGACCAGGAAATGAGAGGAAAGACGCGCCCGATCAAACCTCCGTCGAATATCTCCGTCCCGCAACAGTCTGAGCCGCCCAAACCCTAAGGACCGCCATGGAGCAAGAACGAATTCTCGTTGTAGATGATGATGAAGGTCTCTTGCATTTGTTGCGAATGCGGCTCTCTGCGCTAGGGTTTTCTGTGACACCTTGTACGACGGGACGTGATGCGCTTGTGGCTGCCCGTCAGGAAACCTTTGATATCGCCGTTACCGATTTACGTCTGAGGGCAGAAGACGGGCTGGCACTGACCGAAGAACTTCTACAGATGCAACCAGGCCTGCCGGTCATTATTCTCACGGCGCATGGGAGCATTCCCAATGCTGTGGAGGCCATGCAGCGTGGGGCATTTGGCTATCTGACCAAGCCGTTTGATGACAAAGAGTTGAAAGCCACTATCGACAAGGCCTTAATCCAGCTACGTATGACCCGGGAGATTCAGCGACTTAAATCCTTGGTTAAAGAGTTGTACGGGCTCGAAAACGTTATCGCGAGAAGTCCAGCCATGCAGCGACTGTTTCAGCAGGTAGCTCAGATTGCTGATTCAGATGCGACCATTCTTCTAACCGGCGAAACCGGAACGGGAAAGGAAGTGCTGGCTCGTGTGCTCCATGCCAATAGTCGCCGTGCAAAGGGCCCCTTTGTGGCATTAAATTGTGCCGCCATCAGTGAAAGTCTTTTTGAAAGCGAATTGTTCGGACACATCCGTGGTGCATTCACCAGTGCGATGACGGCGAAGCGGGGACTTTTCCAAAGCGCCAACGGTGGAACGATCTTCCTTGATGAGATCGCCGAAATGTCATTGCCCATGCAGGTGAAGCTTCTGCGTGCTGTGCAGGAACGCGAAGTCCGTGAGGTCGGCGCCGATTATCCGACAAAAGTCGACGTGCGGATTATTACCGCCACGAACAAAGACTTGGCTGAATGCGTGAAGCTTGGGGCGTTCCGGCACGATTTGTACTATAGAATATCTGTCGTTCCTCTGGCGGTGCCTCCGTTACGTGAACGGAAGGATGATATTCCACTGCTGGCCCAGCATTTCTTGAAACAGAGTGTCAGGCGGTCCAATAAGGATGTTCGCGGGTTCACGCCTGCAGCAATGCACCGGCTTATGGTCTATCCATGGCCGGGCAATGTGAGGGAGTTAGAAAATGCCATAGAAAAGGCGGTGGTCATGTCTCGGCAGGATATGGTCTTGCCTGACTTGCTCCCGTCGGCAGGAGCATCAGTAGACCTTGGCTTGAAGCCGCTGACTGAAGCTAAAGAGGAATTCGAACGTTCCTATTTGCGCAGTGTGTTGCAAATGACTGGTGGAAATATCTCTCGGGCAGCTCAGTTTGCAGGGCGATATCGGGCTGATTTCTACAAGATGTTAAAAAAGTATGGATTACATCCTTCCATGCTGAAGGAGCGTGCCGACATAGACATCAGTGAGATTGAGGAGTCCACGGAGGAGGTCAAAGACGCCTAGTTCACCAAATTACGGCAGTACACACAAATGATGTCCGATCAGACGTTCCAGCCGCTTTGCCGCTGATTGCCGTATTTTTCTTATTTGAATGCCGAAATCCTTTCCGCTGACCCACTGAACAACAGCCTCCTCGACCTCCAATGGCGTTTTCTCTTCAAGGAACTCCATCCGCAATGTAAGTTTCATGCCAAGTTTGACTTGATGGTCGCCTTGAATACGCCATCCGCCGGACGAAATGTCCCAAACTGTTCCCTTCCCGAGAAAATCCTCTGAAAGATAGTAGCTCGTACCGCACAGCATGATCCTCTGATACGTACGGAGCTTAAAATGCTTCGGCATGTTAGGTGCTCCTAGGGAAACTACCCCAAAAATTAGTTTGTAAGTACATTTACTCTCTTGCCGCTCCCATAAGCACTATGCCCTCACTCCAAGTCGATGGACCGCCACATCCAGGATGACGCCTGACGAATTGTTCAAGTCTATGTTGTTCGTCCTGAGTTGTACGAATGAATTCGATGCCGAGTTTGGAGCCGTTCACCCACCTCACAGCGGCAAGCGTAACATGAAGGGGAGTGGGACGATCCGGCAAAAACAGCCGGAGTTGGAGGTACTCGCCTGCGGTCATTTTTTCGGGGCTTTCCAGGAGGCACCCTGGAAGAGAGAGATCAAGAATGCGCCCTTCGCCCACGATACTCTCTCCCGCAAACATCACCGAGCAATCCACCGATACTCGTTGACTATATCGAGTCTGCATGATGCCTCCTTATGCTTAACCTCGACGCTGACCCTGATTCAGTCCCGTTCTTGATCTCAACTCTATTCGAGGAATCGCTTCACGCCTAGTCCTCGGAATCGGTAACCCTTTGGGGGGGCTCCATGCACGCGCCAACCATAGTCTCCGGAACGACTAAGAGTCCTATCGAAGGCGTACTGACATGTGCCCGTAATACCGTCGGAATAGAGGAAGTCCCTGAGAAGGTGCCGTAATCGATATTCAGACATAAGGCTCGCCGAAGGTGTGATCAGGACCATAGTCCCAACGATCTTGACGATGAGTAGGCGGTCCCACGCTTTGAACGTCCTTCGAGCGTGGATGGTCAAATCATGTTTCTTGTTTGAATTGTCCTTACATAGTCATGCCACCATCCTATCGGCCCCGGCTGAATTGGGCAGGTGAGATACGCCGTTAATTTCGACGTTCACCACGATAGAGGGAGGCCAAGAGTCAGTGGCGCCTCTTGAAAATGTCTTGATTGTGTTCGGACCAATGAAAAGCTAACTAATATTGCGTTGGATGCGGCACCAGTAGGAGAGTGGCGCAATCTGGTTTGGCGAAGAGTTAGCAGGGTAAGATGGCTCACTATTCACAACGAAGTCATGCTAGGTGAGCTCTACTGATGGCATGAAGCGTCTGTTCATAACCCGTACATGACGTCTGTGCGGAGCACGTGCTTTTGTCCGCTCTCCACAATCGCACCCTCGTGCCAGATGGAGTGCAAAAATACCAGTGCCATGCCCGCCTTCGGCTGAACAGAGAGATATGGACGAGAGGGGTGCCGAAATGCCTGGTCTATGTCCGCAAAAAACCTGGTCTCTCCACCAACCATTCCTTCATTGAGATAGATCATGAATGTTAACTCACTTTGTTCACAGGTCTTCATCCGCAGGTATGCCCCGTCGCGATGAGGGGAGAAGGTTTGACCAGGTTTATATCTATAAAAGCGCCAACGTTCGTTGAACCCATAAGACTATGGTCCTCCAGGAGAGTTAGCAGAAAAGGGGCAGCCCGTTCAAATAAGTCTGAGGCGAGAGACGCATCGTCGACTATCACCGGCTCGTTGTTGCGGATATTGTCATTGACGACACCGGCGACAGTGCCTGGTTCGTAGGCAAGTGCTTCACTTTTTCGAATGAGCGCCATACATTCCTCGGACGAAAGAAAATCATGAATCACCAATATTCTCTCTGGATCTAACACCGTCTTGATCATGACATCAGCCTCCCATTTCGTCCGGATTGCGGATCGAACCTCAGATCAGCATCGCATCAATGGTGGTCGCTCGCAGCAAATCTCTTACTTATTTCTCATTGTATACATGGATAAGTTTTACTACGTGGTCTCATAATTTGCTTTGAGAGAAAGCCTGTGACGTTTCCTGTGAAAATGCGGGCACTCTGAAGCGTCAACAGGCTGTATCGAGAGTTCTGGAAGATAGGAGTGAATCTATGAAGCGAAATAAACTCTGGAAGATCGTATTGTATATATCCTCCGTCAGCCGAACAGATCGATCCGGTCGGAAATGTTTTTGAATTAGCAGAACAAGGACGCATCTCCAGGCGTGACCGTACTGCGTCGGTAGTTACAGTGCGAGAAATTGCCGGAAAAGAGTGTCGGAGCTACTAGTGAGGGAAAAAAGCACTGTGTCTTTGGCGGTGTAACAGTGTGATAAGCACGGTCTTCAAATTGGCTTCAGGAGACATCGATTAGTGCTACGAACGTGAAGGCGGCACACTTTTGTACACTCTCAGTAATTTGGCTGACGGCAAGCCGTTGCGTGATGAAAACGAACTGGTTGGAAATAATGAAGGTAGAATGGAGCTGGCGAGAGGAATCGAACCCCCAACCGGCGGTTTACAAAACCGCTGCTCTGCCAATTGAGCTACGCCAGCACACAGGTAAGCCGCTGATGTGACAACTGATACGTCTGAGAACAGATTTGGGTGACCTTCCCCCGTTAATTACACCACAGCCAAGGTAGTTGAGTCCTGTGCCCGATAAGCCCCGGCTTGATGGTTACGAATGAACTCCTGGGGTGTCAGATCCCCAATTCCACTGTGCGTCCGCTCCTCGTTATATTCCCGCCGCCATGATTCGATGACCAGCTGCGCTTCCTGCAAGGTCAGAAACCAATGCTCGTTGAGACATTCATCGCGAAACTTGCCGTTGAAGCTCTCGATAAACGCATTCTGCACTGGCTTCCCCGGCTGAATGAAGTGCAGGTGCACGCCGTGCTGGACGGCCCAGGCATCCAAGGCGGTCCCGGCGAATTCTGGGCCGTTGTCCAGGATCAACGTCTCCGGGAACGGCCGTGTATTAAACAGCCGGTCAAGAATCCGGCATACCCGTGCCCCGCCGATCGACACATCCACCTCAATCACCGGGACTTCCTTGGAACACAGATCGGTCATCGTCAAACATTTGTACCGTCGTCCCGTGACTAGCCGATCATGCACGAAATCCAGCGCATAACAGCGCCCCGGCTGCGTCGGCCGTGGGAGCGCGACCCGCGGCACCGCGGCCAGCTTCTTCCGCCGCCGTCGCCGTAACGACAGCCCCTCGTCGCGATAATAGATCCGTTCCACCTTCTTATGATTCACGCGCCAGCCCTCACGCCGTAAGCGCACATAGATCCGGGGACAACCGTACCGCCGCTTGCTCTCGGCAATCTCCCGAATCCGCGTCCGTAGCGGCTCATCCTCCTGGCGGCGACGGCGATACCGGAGCGTCTGGCGATCGAGGTCCAGGAGGCGGCATACCCCTCGCTGACTGAGCCCAAAGCGCTCGGTGCTCCACTGAGCTGCCGCTCGCTTCGCCTTGGGCCCTACCAGTTTTTTGCGTTGATCGCTTTCAACGCCTGGATGTCCAGGGCTTGGTCCGCCACCATCTGTTTCAGCCGCCGGTTTTCGTCTTCCAGCTGGCGAAGCCTCTGCACATCACTGACTTCCAGCCCTGAATATTTGGCCCGCCACTTATAAAAGGTGGCGTCCGAAATGCCGTGCTTCCGGCAGAGCTCCTGAACCCCAATGCCTGCTTGAGCATCCTTGAGCACGGCGATGATCTGTTCCTCCGTGTGCCGTTTTCGTGTCATGGCCCCCTCCTGTGGGGCCCATCTCAGCACAGAAGAACTTCCCAGCCAATGGTCTAGTTTTCGGGGGAAAGGTCATGGGAACCCTACATTTCTTCTCCTTGGCTGTCAAGCTGCGATGAGCCACCGTACCGCATGGTCGCCCCTCACCAGACATTTTCCTCTTCCAATTTTCCAGTCTGCCCCTAGTTTTACTTGAATAAAGTCTGAATTCCCAATAAGCTCAACATGTATATGCCGAGAAAACGACTTTGTTGGTGTTCAGTCAGTGCTCGTCCCCGTATTGAGCCAGCCGCGAGGTTTCAGTTCTCCAGAGAGGAGTGTTTCTTATGAGTCAGTCACACATTCTTGTGATCGATGATGACCCTGCCGTGCGCCAGTTGTTGGCCGAAACACTCACGGGAGAAGGCCATCAGGTGACGGTCATGTCGAGCGGACTGGAGGGCGTGGAGGCGGTCAAGGACCAACCGGTGCACGTGGTATTGACGGATCTTCAGATGCCGGGCATTGACGGATTGGAAACCATCGATCGGATCTCCAAGATCGACTCGAAGATTATCGCGATTGTCATGACCGGATACGGCACGGTCGACTATGCCGTTCGTGCGATGAAGGCGGGGGCCTTTGACTTCATCACCAAACCATTCGAGCCTGACACGGTAGCGGTGGTCGTTCGAAAAGCGTTGGATGTGTACAAGCTCAAGCAAGAGAATCATCTGCTTCGAAAAGCCGTGCGGGATCAGTACCGACTTGAACATTTAGTGGGTACCAGCGCACCGATGCGGATGGTGCTGGATTTTGTCGAGAAGGTGGCCGATAGCGACAGCACGGTATTGATCGAGGGAGAGAGCGGAACGGGGAAAGAACTCATCGCCCGCATGTTGCACTTTAACAGTATGCGACGGGAACGTCCCCTGGTTCCGGTCAACTGTGGCGCGATTCCTGAAACCCTGCTGGAATCGGAACTGTTCGGTCATGAAAAGGGGGCCTTTACCGGAGCCGCCCACACGCGGCTTGGACGTTTTGAACTGGCGCATGGCGGAACCATCTTCCTCGATGAAGTCGGCGAGATGAGCTTACCCCTGCAGGTGAAATTGCTCCGTGTGCTGCAAGAGCGTTGCTTCGAACGAGTCGGCGGAACCAGGACGATCAATGTCGATGTCCGCATCATCGCCGCTACCAATCAAGACTTGGCGCAAGCCGTTCAAGAACGCCGCTTCCGGCAGGACCTGTACTATCGATTGCATGTCATACCCATTCATATCCCTCCGTTGCGAGAGCGACGCAGCGATATTCCGCTTCTGGTCAATCACTTCATCGCCCAGTTCAACCAGTTACGCCGGACGGAAATCCTGGGTATGGAGCCCGATGCCTTGGTCCGGATGACAGAAGAGGAGTGGCCTGGCAATATCCGGGAACTCGAAAATATGATTGAACGTCTCTGCGTACTGAAAAAGAGAGGCATGATTACACTGGCCGACTTGCCTGAGCGTTCGATGAAAATGAGCGCAGGAAAGACGGCCGAAGCCTCTGAGCAATTTATCCGCTTCTCCGAAGACGGGATCAATTTGACCAAGGAGCTTGAGCATTACGAAAACCGCCTGATTGGTGAAGCGTTGCGAAAAGCCAATGGCATTACCAGTCGGGCCGCGCAATTGCTGCAGGTAAACCGCACCACGCTGGTCGAGAAGCTAAAACGGAAAGGGTTTGATCCGAAAAGTCACGGCTACTCAATTCAAAACTAGTTTGCCCAGAACCTGCCCCCTTTTGCTGCGCGTCAATTTCTTGACCGTCGCTTCACGCTCCCTGTCGGGATTTCTGACAAGACCCTCTGCTTCAGATCCGCGATCTGCCTAAATCATCAACTGATGCACCCACTTGCCCAATTCCCATAGGGGCACAAGACTTGCTGAATTGCCCGCTGTGCGAACTATAACCGCTACAGCCGGACTTCTTCTCACACGCACAACGTTGGGGTGCCTTCTCACCAGTCTCGCCTTCGTAGGGATAATCCCTGCCATGACTGGTTTTGCGGCATCCACGATGCGACAGGAGTTGCCGGCCATGATGCCGGAGCCGAACGAATTGGTGCGTGGTGTTTTGCCTGATCCGGGGCCGAGATTCGAACGGCTGACAGAAAGTCCCGAGTGGAGTCAGTTTGAGCGGGGCATAAGCTTGTACAACCACGGTCAGTACCTCGACGCGCGGCTGCATTTTTCCGCCATGCTGCGGGAACACCGTGACTCGCAATTGCGATCCTCAATGCTGGCGTATCTTGCCGAAAGCATGCTCAGGAGCGGCGATTCAGAAATCCGTCCGCTGGAAATAATCGATCAATATAAGACGTTGATGCGCGAGGATCCACAGTCGACGAATGCCAAGCGGGCCGCCTGGAGAATTGGCGACGTGTACCGCGTGGAAGGGTGGTTTCAAGAAGCTCAGATCGCCTATCAGCATGCCCTCTCGCTGTCAGAGCGCGACTCCTTCGATGCCAATCGCGCCATGCTCGGCATGGGGTATGTGTTGCGCGGTTTTAAAAATTGGAAAGACAGCGTTCAAACCTTCGATCATGTGTTGAAGCGTACCGTCGACCCGACCCTGCTGGTGTCAGCCTCGCTGGGGCAAGCCCATAGTCTCTATCGGCTGGGCCGCATCAAGGATGCCGATACGCTCTACGAAAGCATCTCCAGCCGATGGCCTTCTGCGCTTCGTGGAGATCCATTCGCCCTGTTGCGCTATGCCGACACTGCGGGCGAAGCCCAGCGCGGGCCGGTGATGCGAGAACAGTTGCTCCATTTCTACAATCTGTATCCCTCGCGGCCGGAAAATCCCTTCGTTTTGACGCATCTTGCCGACAGCTACAAAGAAGCCGGCCGATGGGCGGAATCGAGCATATTTTATGCGGCGCTGCTAAGCCAATACCCGGATGCGCCGGTGGCGGCCACGGCCAGGCTTCGCTATGCGGATGTGCAAGAACATCTGGATCCGGAAGGCGAGGAGGTCAATCTCCGCCATACCATCGGCGCGCACGTGGCCAATATTCCGTTGAAGCCGGGCGAGATGCTGAGTCCTCGCCGGATATTTGAACAGAGCGCCAAGAAGTACGAAGGCTCGACGGTCGGGAGTGAAGCATTGTTTCACCTCGGGGAAGCATTGGAACGGGCGGGGAAGCGGGAAGACGCATTACGGGCGTACGAACAGGTTGTGATGCGTACGGGAAAATTTGAAAACGATCCCTGGCCGGAAAAAAGCGGCGCACAGTTGGTGAGGTTTCTTCGTCCTCGCCTGGAGGCGGCGCTCAAAGCCGAGGACGATTTTGAGCTCATTAATCTTTTCCATCGGCATGGACCGTTTGCCGACCGGTTGTACGCAGGGACGGATTTGCTGCTGAAAGTTGCAGAGGCACATCGCCGGCTCGGGTTTCCCGTGGAATCCGCGCGGCTGTTTCAGTCCATCGTTCGCGATGCCAAGGCCGAGGCGTTTCATGAGACGGCTTTGATGGGCCTGGCCTATAGCTACATGGAGCAAAAAGACATGCGCGCGGCCCGTGCGGTGTTTGAGCGATATCGCCTTCAATTTCCTACCGGCCGGTTTTCTGGGGACGCTTTACGAGGAATTTTGAGTTCCTATGAGACGGAGGGCAACCTCGCCGCCTTACTGAAGCTGGGCAAACAGTGGCTTGCACATAACCCGCGTCATCGGGAGCGCAGCCTGGTGCAGTTGAAATTAGCCGGGGTCTTGGCGCAGGCGAAACAGGACGGTGAGTCGGCAGCCATCTACGACAGTCTGGTCAAAGGCGGAACTGAACTCCCTGCCGCAGAGATGCTGCGCTATGCCGACGTGCTGGCTCGTCTGAATCGACAGGCGCCCGCGCTCGAGATGTACAAACAGGCAGTGGTGGCGGGGCTAGAGCCGGAGCAGGAATCCTGGGCGCAACTGCAGATGGTTCAGTTGGCTCGCGGCTCCAAGCGTGAAGAATTTGCCCGGAACGGGCTTCGCGCCTTGAGAGTGAATCCCGATAGTCTTGTTCGACGTATGGCCGCGGTGCTGGAAACTGAATTGCCGCCACCGTCGCCTGTGCAGGGAGGCAAGAAGCCATGACCAGCCCGGACTCCGCGACATCGAACAACGATCTCCTGACGAGGGCCTTTCATGACTTTGACCAGGCTGCGACCGTGCTGCAGCAATCCTACGACGCGTTGACGACCCGGCTCCAACAGATGGATCTGGAACTTGCACAAACCAATGCGAGCCTTCGCGAGCATCTTCGTGAGACCGAAGAGATGCGGGCCCATGTGACGGCGGTGCTGGAGTCATTGGATACCGGTGTCATTGTCGCGGACTCGCAGGACGTGGTGGTGCGATGCAATCACTCCACGGAACAGTTGCTAGGTGTGTCACAAGCGCAGTTGCAAGGACGCTCGGCCACGACGGTCCTGGAGGAGATTCGAAAAGATCACGGGGAGTATCCGCTGGTGCTTCCCAGCGGGGTGACCATCGCGCTCTCTCAAACCGATTTGACCGATGAATCGGGAGGCCTAATCGGCAAGCTCGTCTTGATTCATGACGTCACCCGCGTTCGCCAGTTGGAGGATCGCCTTCAGCGGCGCAACCGTTTGGAAGCCATGGGGCAAATGGTCGGCAGTATCGCCCACGAAATCCGCAATCCTTTGGGGAGCGTCGAACTGTTTGCGTCGATGCTGCGCAAGGACCTGCGAGACCAGCCTCAGCTGCGGACCTATGCGGAACATATTTCCATGGCGGTTCAGTCGATGGATCGGCTGCTGTCCAACTTACTCGTCTACACGAGACCGGATTGTTCCCGGCAGGGATGGCAGGAGACCGAATTGATGATCCGGGAAGTCCTCACTCTAGCCAGTCATGCGATGGCGCCTGGCTCTGTCGAGATACGTTGTCAGGTAGATCCGCTGGTGCCGAGGATTTGGTGCGACGGCGCGAAGATGAAGCAGGTGCTGTTGAACCTGGTCCTGAATGCTGTTCAGGCCATGCCGGATGGCGGCGTGCTCACTCTGGCTGCGACTATGGCTCCTGCCAATAGTCAGGAGTCACCGGCTGTTCAGCTCATTGTCAGCGATACCGGAACAGGTATTCCGCCGGAATTGCAGTCACGTGTGTTCGATCCGTTTTTTACGACAAAAGATCAGGGGACCGGCTTGGGACTCGCCATCGTGCATGCGTTGGTCGAGGCGCATCAGGGCCGCATAGATGTTGAAAGCAAAGCAGGACAGGGAACCTCGTTTGTCATCACGTTGCCGCGCGGCCCAGTTCAGTCCCGATCCACATCCGTCCCGTCCACCGCATTGACCGGCCGATCCACGGGGGCCAATTCGATCGTGCATGTAACCGAAGAGGAGACCTACGAATGAGTGTGCAACAAGCTTTGCAGGGACCCTCAGCCTCTCCCGAGGAAGCCCGAATCGTCTTGATTGTTGATGACGAACCGTCGATGCGTACCGCCCTCTCGGAAACCGTCCGGCGACTGGGCTATCAGGTACGAGGCGCGATCGATGGCGCAGATGCGATCGAGCAGGTGGAGCGACTGAAACCCTGGTTGGTGGTGACCGATTTAAAAATGCCGCGCGTGAACGGCCTTGAATTGGTCAAGGCCATCAAACAGAAGGCGCCCCACACCTTCATCATTCTTATGACCGCGTATGGCACGGTCGAAACTGCGGTGGAAGCGATGAAGTATGGCGCCAACGATTATATTTTGAAACCTTTCTCAACGGACCTGCTGGAGCGGGTCATCCTCAATCTGCAAGCCTCCACGGCGTCGGATGAACCGGAAAATCCGGCGGCATTGGAGGCGCGGGCGATTCTGACCCAAGACCCCGGCATGATTCGTCTGCTCACCACCTTGGAAGGTGTCGCGGCCAGTCAGGCCACGGTGTTGATCAGTGGCGAAAGCGGCACCGGAAAAGAATTGTTAGCTCGGTACATCCACGCGCGCAGCCCTCGCGCTCACCGTCCGTTTGTTGCTCTGAACTGCGCCGCCCTCCCGGACAGCCTGTTGGAAAGCGAATTGTTCGGCCATGAGCGCGGGGCCTTTACCGGGGCGATCCAGAAAAAGCTGGGCAAGTTTGAAATGGCCCATACCGGGACGCTGTTTCTCGACGAAATCAGCGAAATGAATTTGGGGCTCCAGTCCAAGTTATTGCGAGTTCTGCAGGAGCGGGAAGTCGATCGCATCGGTGGCCGCGAACCGGTGCCGGTGAACATCCGTGTGATCGCCACGACCAATCGCTCGCTGTATCACGAAGTGACGCAGGGGCGGTTTCGTGAGGATCTGTTTTATCGCTTGAATGTGTTCCCTGTCACGGTGCCGCCCCTCCGTGAACGACCGGGGGATATCCCGCTCCTGGCCCGGCATTTTCTCCGATCCTCGGCGCAACGTAATGGTCTAACCATGCCAACCTTGTCCGAACGCGCCATTGCCGACCTCCAGCAGCGTACCTGGAAGGGGAATGTCCGCGAGCTTGAGAATGTCATGGAACGCGCCATTTTGGTGGCGACTGGAAGCGCGGTTGACGTGGACCATCTGATGCCGGGCGATGGCACGGTCGCCGTCCAGCCGATCGAGACGGTAGAAGCGCTCGTCGCACCATCGGCACACGGGTCGCTGTGGGAAATGGAGCGGGATCTCATTTTCAAGACTTTGGCGCGGGTCAAAGAGAATCGCACCCATGCCGCGAAGGAATTAGGCATAAGCATTCGGACGTTACGAAACAAACTGCGTGAATATCGGGATATGGGGTACCAGGTGGAGGCCGAGAAACCCTAACAGAATCAAAGACGGCACTAGGCAGATTTTTCCCTCTGAGGGTTCAATTTGCCTACCATTTGTTCAGCTTTCCGGGAGAGACGACTCAGGGGCTCAGTTCGGGGTTTGGAATTGAGCGCGGTACATAGATTGCACTTTCTTGGGCAGAACTTTCTAAGGAGTTCAGACCATGACCATCTTTGACAGGACGATGCAGCTGCTCGAACGTTCGCTGGATCTGCGCGGGGCGCGCCAGCAGGTCATCGCCGCCAATATCGCCAACGAGGAAACGCCCAAGTATCGCGCCACAGACTTGAATTTCGGCCAGGCGCTCGCCAATGCGCAACAGGGCAAACTCCCGATCACCCTGGTTTCGACCCATCAGCAGCACATCGGTCCGAAAGGAAGCGGATTTCAACGGGTCCAGGGGCACCTTGAGGAGGTTCCTGCCGGCGATCTGCCGTTAGATGCCAATTCGGTCAACATCGAATTGGAGATGGCCAAGATGTCGGACAATGCGCAGCAATACAACACGGCGGCCACCATTATCAGCATGCGGTTACGGCAGTTACTGGCGGCAATCCGCGAAGGGCGGTAACCGTTGCAGAGTCAGCGTTACGCGGTGCTAAGCCTATGGGCAAACCACAAAGGGGTGTGTCATGGATTTAACAGATAGCCTCGCAGTCTCAGTCTCCGCACTTGATGCGCATCGGCATCGGTTGAATGTCATTGCCAGCAATCTGGCCAATGCGCAATCCACCAAGACGAGTACCGGCGGACCCTATCGACGTCGTGACGTGGTGTTCCAAGCGGCGCCTGTGTCGTCCGCTTTTCAACGGGCCTTCTCACAAGTGTCGAAGGGGGGCGGCCGGCATGCATTGGACGGGGTTAAGGTTGCCCGGGTCATCGAAGACCAGAAGCCCGGCCAAACGGTCTACGATCCTCGCCATCCGGATGCGGACAAAAAAGGCTTCGTTACGATGCCGAATGTGAATGTCATGGAGGAGATGGTCAACATGATCGGCGCATCCCGAGCCTATGAAGCGAACGTGCAGGCCGTCAATGCGACCCGCACCATGTGGAATCGCGCGCTGGAAATCGGGAGGTAACCATGTCTGATCTGCGGATTGCAGGAGCCAATCTGACCCGCCCGATTGAGGCCCCCGATCTCCATCAAGCGGGACAAGCAGGTGAGGCCGGGGGCGCCAATTTTATGGGCTCTCTCAAGGAGGCCATCGGCCATATCAACGATGCGCAAGCAGGAGCGAGCCAGGCGGTCGACGCCCTGGTGACCGGACAAAATACTAACATCCATCAAACGATGGTGGCGTTACAACAGGCGGACGCGTCGTTCCAACTTATGATGCAGGTGCGGAACAAGCTGGTGACGGCCTATGAGGAAATCCAGCGGATGCAGATTTGAGCGAATGGTATCAGGTCGCCGGCCTCACGCATAAAGGACGCCACACCGTATGTTTTCCAAATTCAGCCAGTTCACGATCAACCAACGCTTCATCATTCTGCTCGCGCTCGCCGGGTCTATCGCCGGGCTAGTGGCGGTCACGCTCTGGACGCAACAACCGGATATGCAGGTGCTCTTTGCGAACCTCGCGGTCGATGACGCGTCGGGCATCATCGACAAGCTGAAAGATGCCAAAGTGCCCTATGAAACGACCAATGGCGGAACGACCATCCTGGTGCCTAATGCGCAGGTGCATGATCTGCGCTTGGAAATGGCCGGTCAAGGATTGCCGCACGGGGGCGGTGTCGGATACGAAATTTTCGACCGCACCACCATGGGTATGTCGGACTTCGTGCAGAAATTGAACTATCGACGAGCGTTGCAAGGTGAATTGGCGCGCACCATCGCGCAGATGCCGGAGGTTGAGCGTGCGCGGGTACATCTCGCGATACCCGAACGGCGACTGTTTGCCACCGAGCAGGATCGTGCGCGAGCATCCGTGGTGGTGTCACTCCGTTCGAGTCAGACGTTATCAAAGGCGCAGATTCAAGGTGTGGTGCATCTCGTGTCCAGCAGCGTGGAGGGACTCCAAGCCCGTGATGTGACCGTGGTGGATGGCCACGGCAACCTTCTTTCCAATACATCAAGCGACGAGTCGGCCGGATTGTCCGGGACCCAGATGGAATTTCAACGGACCTTGGAGAAGGACATCGAGAACCGCATTCAAACGATGCTGGAGCGGATCGTGGGCGTCAATAAAGCCGTTGTTCGTGTCTCGAGTATGCTCGACTTCAGGAAGATCGAGACGACTGAGGAGCGGTACGACCCTAATGGTCAGGTCGTACGAAGCGAGCAGCGCGGGCAGGAAAAATCCAGCGGCGTGAACGGGACCTCCGGTGGCGTGCCTGGTGTGGAATCCAATGTCCCTGGCGGTACGGAAGGCGAGGGCGGGCAGACCAGCTCGAATAACAATCAGACGAAAAACGAGACGGTGAATTACGAGATTAGCCGGACGGTTTCTCGCATCGTCGAGCCTACCGGAACGATCAAGAAGTTGTCTGTGGCGGTGCTCGTCGACGGCATCTATGAGGGGGGCAAGGCCGGTGAGGCCGGTGCCGATCAGCCCAAGAAGTATGTGCCGCGTTCGGAAGAAGAAATCAAACGTATCGAAGAGATCGTCAAGAAGGCCATGGGTTATTCGACTGAACGCCAGGACCAGGTCGAAGTGGTGAATATTCAATTTGGCCTCGGCGTGGAAGAGCCGGTC